>Ga0182741_1000032_pt1 | contig 236699 bp, 191 predicted proteins | sample eDN5th37CBELigOP_FD_128874 | JGI IMG/M metagenome (GOLD analysis project Ga0182741, IMG submission 128874) | Enriched Organic Plus compost microbial communities from Emeryville, California, USA - eDNA 5th pass 37_C BE-Lig OP (version 2) (version 2) ...
AGGAGATCGTACGTGGCGGCGTTGATGCGGGCGGCGAGTCGCACGATCGCGCGGTCGAGCTCGTCGATCGATGCATGGCGGTCGTAGGGCGCGGCGGCGGAAGCGCTGGTCATCGAGGCACCTCGGCGCGACGAATATAACTGGAATTCTAGCCAGTTATTGGCAGGTAACGAGCTGAAAATTCAGCCGAAACGGCCAGAAAAGGTTAGCGCGCGCTCGAGGTTCGCTGCGGCACCCGGCCAGCGCGGCCCGATCACGCGTCGCCGGGGCGCCGCTGAAAAGAACGCGGCTACGCGTGCACGTGGACGGCCGAACAATGACCATACAGCGGCTCCCGGTCGACGTCCGCTGCTCAACTCTCCGCGTGCAACTGCTCGACGGCAGCCTCCCAGTTGCGGCCGTCGAATGGCACGACCGTCAGCTTCGACAGATCCGCCCCTTCGACACATCGCACGTTGACGTCGAAGTCGTCCGGGTGCGAGCGGGCAACGTAAAACGGCGCGATGCCGCAGACCGAGCAGAAATGATGACGGGCGCGGCCCGTGTTGAAGGTATACGTTGCGAGCGCCTCGTCCGCGACCGTGACTCGCGCGACGTCTCTCGGCACGAACCAGTGGAGATACGCCTTCCTCGTGCAGATCGAGCAATTGCAGTCGTAGACTCGGTCCGGCAGCGGCACGAAGACGTCGATGCGGACCCTGCCGCAATGGCAGCTCGCTGTGTGTAACGGTTCGCGGCGGTCGTCGTCGTTCATCGATCGTATGATGCCCGCCTGTGTCACAGTGCCGCAATCGACCGGGCCGCCTCGCTAGCGATGACTTCCATGAGGATCCACTCGCCCTTTGTGAAATCGCCGGTCGTGATTTGTGTGCCGATGCACACATGGTGAATGTCAGCGACGCGGGCGGGGAGCGCGAAAGCGACTCGCCACGCTCGCGGCTGAGCCGACGGCCCGCCCGCATCGCTTCGCTCAGAACTTCGGCCCCGCCTCGTCGTACGTGAGCCCCTTCGACGCCGCCTGCGCCCGCACCGCGTCATAGATCAGCCGGTCCAGCGAATCCGCCTCGCCGCCCATCTCCTCGAGTCGTTCGGCAATGAACGCATCGCGCTGCGCCGCGAGGTCGTTGATCTGCCGCTGCAGCGCCTCACGCCGTGCCGCCGTCTCGTCGACGATCCGACGCCGCTCGTCGGGCGGCAGCTCCGCGAGCGCCGGCGGCAGCTCCGCCGCGGACAGCGCCTCGAGCTCGACGCCTCCGCTCATGACGTCGTGCACGAGGTCCTGCCCGCCGATGAAGTTCGCCGCACCGCTCGCGGAAGCATTGAACACGCCGCGCCGTGCCTGTGCGGCGCTCGATGCGCGCTCGTGCAGCAACGCCGTCGCCGCGAGCTTCTGCTCCATCGCAGAGCGTTCCGCGGCCGTCCCGTAGTAGAGCCGCGTCGCATCGAGCTCGGCCGCGAGCTCCGCAATGCGCTGATCGTACGGCGTGTCGATCACGACCGCGCTGCCCGTCTGCTCGACCTGGAAGTAGCGGCCGTTGCCGAGCGCCGCGATCCGCTGCCAATGCGGTGCCGTCTCGGCGAGGTCGCCGCACTGGATCGTGTTGACGACGATGCCCTTCGCGGCGGCCGCGGCGACGATCTCCGGGTACTTCGGATCGTCCTGGTAGTCCATGTGCGGCGGCGCGTCGCCGACGAGGAACACGACCTTGTAGCTTCCGGGATCCTGGCTCCACGACATCGCGTGCACGGCGTCGTGAAGCGCCTGATTGACACTCTCCGGCGTGTCACCGCCGCCCTCCGCGGCGAATTCCATCAACGTCGCGTACATCGAATCGAGATCCGTGCTGAGATCCACGACGCGCGTGACGTAAGCGTCGCCGCGGTCGCGATACGCGACGAGGCCCATGCTGATCTCGGGCGCCGGCTGCGCCTGCGCCATCGAAGCCGCGATCGACCAGATCTTCTCCTTCGCGGCGCCGATCAGGCCCGCCATGCTGCCGGTCGTGTCGAGCACGAAGACGACCTCGACTTTGGCCTTGCCGAGCGTCTGGACCGGCGGCTGCTCGATCGTCGGCCGCACGATCGTCGGCACCGCGGCGTTGCCGCGAAAGGGCGGGGAGGCGAGGACCGCCGCGACGGTCGCGGCGAGGAGTCCGATACCGAGAATCTTCGCTTTCATCGAGAGTGGCCCGTTTGAGTAGTGAATGAATCGACGCGTCATCGCGTCTCGGCGAGCCGGCGCAGCGCCGCCTCTGCGGCGCGCCGCGCGCGCTCGAAGTCGTCGCCACGGTGCGAGTCGCGGGGCACGCGTCCGCGGAGCGTCTCCGGCAGCCACGCGTGGAACGCCTGCACGAGGAAGAAGCACCAGAGTGCGAGCCACGCGCTGCCCGTGCGCGCCGCGGCCCAGACGGCGAATGCCGCGGCGAGCGCGGTCAACGCGAGGTCCGCAAGCGCCGACAGGACGCTCGAGTAGCGGTAAAGCGCGCGGACGACCCAGATCAGCGCGACGTGCAGCAGCACGTACACGCCGAGCGGCGGATTCGCGATCCAAGCGGCGACCGCGACGCCTGCCGAAACGACCGCCGTCGTCGTCCGCCCCGTGCGCTCCGCGCTGTCCACGAGGACGTACAGCACGTACGCGAGCGCGAGCACGGCGACGACGACGCGGATCGCGGCCGACGTGCCGACGAGCGCCGGCAGCGTCGCGATGAGCGCGGCACCGCCGACGCTCAGAACGAGCGCGACGCCGATGCCGCGCAGCAGCGTGGGCTTACGGCTCGCGCGGCTCATCGCGGCTGCCTCCGCTGCCGTTCGCGCAGGAACGCGACCTCGACCTCGTCGTCGCCGACCGTGAATCGCCCCGCGCCCGGCTCGTCACCGAAGCCGCTCGCGCTCGGCCTCGCGCGCTCCGTCAAGAGCTCCGCCTTCTGACGCATCACGTCGAGCTGCTCGCGCTGCTCGGCGACGCTCGTACGTGTCGCTGCGACGGACTTGTCGAGCGCTTCGAGCCGCTCGGCCAGATGCTGCGCGACGCGCTCGGCCTCGAGCTTGCGGCGGACGAGCCTGCGCGCGAGCGCTTCGTTGCCGGAGCCGAAGCAGACATCGAGCTCGCCGTCGAAGTCGCGTAGCGACGCTTCGACCTTCGCGCGGCGCGTCGTCACTCCTTCGCGGTCCGCTTCGAGCGCTTGCAGCCGCCGTTCGCCGTCCGCGACCGCATCCTCCATCTCGCGGATCGCCTGGCGGAGCAGCGCCTCCGGCTCTTCGATGCGGTCGAGGACGGCGTGCAAATCCGCCGTCAACAACCGCGCCATTCGGTGAATCAGCGCCATCTTCGACCTCCTCGTTGCGCTTCCGAAAAAGATCGGGTCCGAATCGAACGTGTTGGAAATCGGGTGTCCGGCGTGATTTTTCCGACGGCGCGCACGGCGGATAAGACACGAAAATGCAAAAATTCCGGGCCGCCGTTTACAAAGCATCTACAAAGGATTTACACGCGGCCTCGGGCCGCGGTGCTAGGATCTTCGGCGTCCGATGGAGAAGAGAGCCCGCATACTCGTCGTCGAGGACGAGGCCGCGATCCGCGAGGGCCTCACGGACGTGTTGGTCTTCCACGGCTTCGACGTCGACGCCGTCGCGGACGGCCGCGAAGGGCTCGCAAAGGCGCTGACCGGCCGCTACGACCTGATCCTGCTCGACGTGATGCTGCCCGGCCGCGACGGCTTCTCGATCTGCGACGAGGTGCGTAAGGCCGATCGCGACCAGCCGATCATCATGCTGACGGCGAAAACGAGCGACGCGGACATCGTGAACGGCCTCTCGCTCGGCGCGGACGACTACGTCGCGAAGCCGTTCTCGATCGCGCAGCTCGTGCTGCGCATCAAGGCGGTGCTCCGGCGCGCACGCCCCGCGCTCGACGCCGAGACGCACTTCAGGCTCCAAGGGGACGTCGAGATCGATACGCGCAACCTGTGCGGACGGCGCGGCGAGGAGCGTCTCGTGTTCACGCGCCGCGAGATCGAGATCCTCAAGTATCTGCACGCGAACGCGTCGAGGGCCGTGTCCCGCGACGAGCTCCTGACGCGCGTCTGGGGCTACGACCGCGGCGTCGGCATCGAGACGCGCACCATCGACATCCACATCGCGAAGCTGCGTCGCAAGATCGAGGCCGATCCGAAGTCGCCGCGCCATCTCGTGACCGTGCGCGGCGCGGGTTACAGGCTGATCTCGAGCGCCGAGAACGCTTCACCGAATTACGACGACGCGGAGCCGGACGCTGCCGCAGCGGGCACGGGCGGCGATGGGCACTAGACCGCGCTCCCGCGGCTTTCTGCTCGACGAGCGACGCCTGAAGCTCGTGCTTGCAGCGTTCTTCGTCGCGCTCGCGATCCCGTCCGTCGCGCTCGTCGCGCAGGCCTACCGGCAGCTCCGCTGGGAAGCGTTCCGGCAGACGCAGCTTCTCGCCGAGGATCTCGCGGCGCGGATCGATGCGGACCTGCGCGCGGCCGTCGCCGCGGAGGAAGCGCGCTCCTTCGGCGACTACCAGTTCCTCGTCGTCGAGGGCGATGCCGCGGCGAACTTCGTGCAGCGCTCGCCGTTGTCCGCGTTCCCGGTCGAGAGCGCGATCGCGGGCGCGATCGGCTACTTCCAGGTCGATGCGAACGGCGAGCTCACGACGCCGTTGCTGCCCGCGAACGAAGCCGACGCGGAGCGCTTCGGCATTTCGGAGGACGAGCGGCGCGCACGTCTCGCGCTCGAGGAGACGATCCGCGACGTCCTCGTCGAGAACCGTCTGCTGCAGCGCGCCGACGTGCGCGACGGCTTGGGTGTCGTCCCGCTCGACGAGCTCTTCTCGCGCGAGGAGCGACCTGCGCCGGAGGAGTATCCGTCCCGCTCCGCCGATGCCCCGAGCTCGTCCGTCTCGCGAGACGACGCTCGCGGCGTGCTTCTGCCTCCCTCAGCGCCCGACGTCGGCGCGCAGGCCGCGTTCGATCGGCTGAAGACGAGCGCCGAGCCCGCGGTGCTCGGCGGAACGCCGGTGCCGGTCGTGACCGTTCAGGCGCAGCGCATAGAGGACCTGAGGCTCGAGTCGCCGCTCGCGACGGCGGCAAACGAGGTCGCGACGGCGGCCGCCGAGAGCAGGACGACGGAACCCCCTTCCGGAGCTCGGCAGCGGCGCATCGAGCAGGGGCTCGCCGCGGAGCCGGGCGGTCCGGCCGAAAGGGAAGAGCAGGACACGGCTCGCTCCGCGGCGCGCGAATATCGCGTGCGGATGTTCGAGAGCGAGCTCGACCCGTTCGAGGTCGGCGTCCTCGACACCGGGCACATCGTGATGTTTCGGGACGCGTGGCGGGATGGGCAGCGCTACATCCAGGGTCTCGTCATCGATCATGAGCGTTTCATCGACGAGGCGATCGCTTCCGCGCTCGCCGGCAGCAGCTTGGACGGCGTCGGCGAGCTGATCGTCGCGTATGCCGGTAACGCGCTCGACGTCGCCGGCGCCGCGGCCACCGCCGGCGGCACGAGCGTGCTCCCCGTCGCGGGCGCGACCGTGCTCGACGGCACGCTGCTCCATCGTGCCCGGATGGCGCCGCCGTTCGGCGAGCTCGAGCTGATCTTCACGGTCGCGCGTCTGCCGCAGGCCCCCGGCAGCGCGCTGCTCGGCTGGGTCACGGTGATCCTCGCCGCAGTGCTGTCGGGCGGCGTGCTCCTGATGTACCGCTTCGGCGTCGGGCAGATCCGTCTCACACGACAGCAGCAGGACTTCGTCTCCGCGGTCAGCCACGAGCTCAAGACGCCCCTCACGTCGATACGGATGTATGGCGAGATGCTGAAGGCCGGCTGGGCGGACGAAGCGAAGAAGCAGGTCTACTACGATTACATTCACGGCGAGGCCGAGCGGCTGTCTCGCCTCATCGAGAACGTGCTGCAGCTCGCGCGGCTTACGCGGAACGCCGAGACCGTCGAGCTCGAGCGCGTGAAGACCGGCGCGCTCCTGTCCGTCGTCCGCTCGAAGATCGACACACAGGTCGAGCGTGCCGGATTCACGCTCGAGCTCCGCAACGACGCGCCGGATGCCGAGTTGCTCGTGAACGCGGATGCGTTCGCGCAGGTCATGATCAACCTCGTCGACAACGCGCTCAAGTTCTCGGCGGCGGCCGACCGCAAGGTCGTCGAGATCGCGTGCCGTCACGAGCGCGACGGCGGCGTGCTGTTCACGGTGCGGGACTTCGGGCCCGGGATCCCCAAGGGGCAGATGAAGAAAATCTTCGAGCTCTTCTACCGCCCGCCGAACGAGCTGACGCGCGAGACCGCCGGGACGGGTATCGGCCTCGCGCTCGTGCGCCAGCTCGTCTCCGCGATGAACGGCCGTGTCGAGGTGCGCAACTGCGCTCCGGGGGCGGAGTTCAGGCTGTCGTTCGCGGCCGCTCGAGCGGACCTTCCGTGACTCCTACGGCGCCTCGCTCTACGCATGCGCATTCTCGAGCACGAGCACGCCCGCGCCCGTGTTCGAGATCGGCGTGTGGTAGTGCTTGTGCACGACGTTCACGCGGTCGTCGAGCGCGCCGCGCATCACGAGCCACATGATGACCTCGACGCCCTCTGTCCCCGCATTCTCGATGATCTCCGCGGTCGACTGCGACGCGAGCCACTCCGGGTCCTCGATCACGCTGTCCATCGTCTTCAGGTCGTAGTCGACGTTGATCAGGCCCGCGCGCTCGCCCTGCAGCTGATGCGACATGCCGCCGGTGCCGAAGATCACGACCTTCAAGTCCTCCGGATAGGACTCGATCGCTTTGCGCAGCGCCTTGCCGAGCGTGTAGCAGCGCCGGGCCGTCGGGATCGGATGCTGCACGGTGTTCACGGCGAGCGGGATCGCCTTGACCGGCCATTTCGGCAGATGCCGCCACATCAACGCCATCGGCACGACGAAGCCGTGATCGACGAGCATCTCCTGACACGTCGCGATGTCGATCTGCTGCTCGATCAGCGACTCCGCGATGTGCCACGAGAACTGCGCGTCGCCTTCGAAGCTCGCGAGCGTCTTGAGACCCCAGCCCTCGTCCGCGTTGTCGTAGCGATCGGCGCACCCGAGCGCGAACGTCGGGATGTTGTTCAGGAAGAAGTTGAGCCCGTGATCGTTGTAGACGACGACCGCGACGTCCGGGTTCACCTCCGCGAGCCACGCCTTCACCGGCTCGTAGCCGTCGAAAAACCGCTTCCAGTACGGCGTGCCCTCGAGCCTCTCGGTCATCGCGTTACCGATCGCCGGGATGTGCGACGTCGTCACGCCGCCGACGATTCTAGCCATTCCAGTACCCTCCACGGCGCTCGAGCCTTTCGACGAGCCCCTGGCCTTTCGCCATCAGCGCCGCTTTGAACTCCTCGGTCGTGATCCCCTGGAACGCCGCGCCCGCATCCTGCACGCTGAAGCCGCGCGGCACGGCGAGCTTCGCGAGGTAGTAGATGTTCGCGCCGAGCCTGAGCAGCGTGAGGAAGTCGTCCTCGAGGAGCGCCTTTTTCTGCTCCGGCGTCAGGCCGTACTTGTCCGCGTACGCCGCCTTGTCGCGCGCGAACTCCGCGCGGTTCGCCTCGTTGTTGAACGAGAAGAGGAGCTTGTTCAGGCCGTAGGCCCGATGTGCGGTCTTCCCGTCGAACACATACGTGCCGGGGATCTCGTCGTATTCGTGCTTTCGCCAGGCCATCGCTCGTGCTCTGTTTGCCCTTTCTGCGGGCTTCACTTTTCGCTGATTCAAGGCCAAAATCTAGGCAAAATGTGCAAATGAAATAGTACATTTCGCAGAATCTCGGTTTTCCGAAGTGTCCGTGAAACGCCGTGCCGCCACCGCCGTTCCGACCGTCGACTTCTACGGCGACGCCGCGGAGTGGTCGACTTCGGCGCTGCTGCACAGCGAGCCGCTGATCGAGCGGAGCCGCCTGCATGCATGGCGGATCCGGCCTCACCGGCACAGCAGCCTCGCGCAGCTCTTCTGGCTCGCGGAGGGCGCGGGCGAGGCGCGCTTCGACGGCGAGCGCTACGTGCTGACGGCGCCGTGCGTCGTCGTCGTGCCCGAGCTCTGCGTGCACGAGTTCGAATGGGGCGAGGACTCGAACGGATACGCGCTGTCGATCGCGTCGGCGCTCGTCCACGATCTGCGCCGGCAGATCGGCGCGCCGGCAGGCACGTTCGCCGAGCCGGACGTGCTCGCCGCGGGCGACGATCGCGCGTATCTCGAGATGCTGTTCGCGCGGATCCAGGACGAGTACGTGCACGCGCGGCCGCTGAAGGAGGCCCTGCTCGAAAGCCTCGTGCGCGCGCTCGCGATCTGGGTCGCGCGGCACGGCGCTCACGCGCGCCGCGCGGAAAGCGTGAGCCGCAGCGCGTTTCACTACGAGCGCTTCACCGCGCTCCTCGAGCGTCATCACCGTTCGGGCTGGACGGTTGCGGACTACGCGAAGGAGCTCGGCATCACGCCCGCACACCTGAACGCGATCTGCCGCGAGCAGAGCGGCGCGAACGCGCTCCATCTGATCCACGAGCGCGTGCTGCTCGCCGCGCGGCGCGAGCTCGCTTATACGGACAAATCCATCGCCGACGTCGCGGCGAGCCTCGGCTTCTCGGAGCCGTCCTACTTCACGCGGTTCTTCAAGCGGGCGATGCGGATGACGCCGAAGCAATACCGGCAGCGGAGCGGCACGCTCGCCGGCTGACGCTCCGCGCGTCGTTCAGTGCGTCATCATGTAGACGGCGATGTTGACGCCGATCCTGAGCCCGAGATTCGCCTTGTCGCCTGGATAACGCGGGTCGTCCGCCCACTGCCACGAGTCGGACACGTCGTTGTTGTGCGCGATCAGCACCATCAGCCGGCCGTCGTCGTCCTCGATGCCGCGCCAGTGCGGCACCCGCCCGTCGCCGAGCCAACCGCCGCCCCCGCGAAGCAGCGAGCCCATGTGCGGGATCTGCGTGTGCGGCAGCTCGGAAAGGTCGTAGACGCTATGGAGCACGGGATGGTCGGGCGAGAGGTCGATGATCGGGCGGTCGGGAAAGACGCGCTTCAATCCCTCCTCGAAGCCGGCCCAGTCCCACGAGCTGAAGAAGCTGTCCGCGAACAAGAAGCCGCCGCGCAGCAGGTACTCGCGCAGCTTCGCGGTTTGCGCGTCGGTCAGCTGCCAGTTGCCGGGGAGCCCGACGATCAGAAACGGCCAATAGTAGACGTCGTCGCCGTCGTTCAGATTGACGGGCTGCTCGACCGAGCGCACGTGAATGCGAGTGAAGCGCCGCAGCAGCTCGGCGAGCGTGCGGTCGCCCTTCGGATAGTCGACGGTCCAGCTCGTGCCGCCGCGCTCCCAGCCCCACCCGCCGCCCGGATACATCAGGCGGCCGATGACGAGCTCGCCGGGCACATCGTAGTCGGGCGGCAATGGGACGATCGCGTCGTAGCCCTCGAACGGCAGGTACTCCCGGAACGGCTGCTGCGCGCCGGCGGGCGCGGCGACGCAGAGGATGGCGAGCAAGGCGACCAGGACTCGGCGCATGGCGAGAGTCTAGACGCCTTCAAAGCATTGGAAAACCGCGGGACTCGCACCGAGCGCTGCGGGCGGCGAAGCGACCGCTCCGCGGCACTTCACACCGCGCCCGTCCCGCGCTAGGTTGCTACCTTCGAGGTACCGGTCGCGGCCGGCCCGAATCCCATCTCGAAGCGTGGAGCTGATGGCAACGAACCATTCCGCCGAATCGGCCAAGACCATCCTCGGGCATCCCCGCGGCCTCTTCGTGCTTTTCTTCGCGGAGATGTGGGAGCGCTTCTCGTACTACGGAATGCGCGCCCTGCTGATCTTCTATCTGACGCAGCACTGGCTCTTCTCGGACGAACGCTCGTCCGTGATCTACGGTGCGTACACGGCGCTCGTCTACATCACGCCCGTCCTCGGCGGCTATCTCGCCGACCGCTATCTCGGCCAGCGCAAGGCCGTGCTGTTCGGCGCGGTGCTGCTGACGTTCGGCCACTTCCTGATGGCGTTCGAGGGCACGGGCGGTCAAGCGGATCCGGTGATCAACGTCTTCTGGCTCGCGCTCTCGTTCATCATCGTCGGCTCCGGCTTCCTGAAGGCCAACATCTCCGTGATCGTCGGGCAGCTCTATCCGCGCACGGACGTGCGGCGCGACGGCGCTTACACGATCTTCTACATGGGCATCAACCTGGGCGCCGCGCTCGGCACGATCGTCGCGGGCTACCTCGGGCAGACGTACGGCTGGCCGTACGGCTTCGGCGCCGCGGGCGTCGGCATGCTCTTGGGTCTCGTCGTCTTCATCTGGGGCAGGCCGCTGTTGATGGGGAAGGGCGAGGCGCCCGATGCCGCGCGGCTCGAATCGCGCGTCGCGGGCATCAAGCTCGAATGGCTGCTCTACGTGATCGGCTTCGTCGCCGTCGGCGTGAGCTGGGCGCTGATCCAGTTCCAGGACGTCGTCGGGTGGCTTCTCTTCGTATTCGGCATCGCGCTCGTGCTCTACGTGATCTTCTATGCGGTCATGAAGCTCGAGCGCGACGACCGCGACCGCATCTTCGCGGCGATGTTCCTGATCGTCGGCTCGATTCTGTTCTGGGCGCTGTTCGAGCAGGCGGGATCGTCGCTGAATCTCTTCACCGACCGCTACGTCGACCGCGCAGGCGTGCCGGCCGCGGTGTTCCAATCCATCAATCCGATCTACATCATCCTGTTCGCGCCGCTCTTCGCGTGGCTGTGGACGTGGCTCGGCCGACGCGGCCTCGAGCCGCCTGCGCCCGCGAAGTTCGGCCTCGCGATGGTGCAGCTCGGCGCGGGCTTCCTGGTTCTCGTCGCCGGCGCGTATGCGGTCGGCGTCGAGAACCTGACGCCGGTCATCTTCATCTTCCTGATCTATCTGCTGCACACGACGGGCGAGCTCTGTCTGTCGCCGGTCGGTCTCTCCGCGATGAACCGGCTCGCGCCGGCGCACATGGCGAGCCTGATCATGGGCACGTGGTTCTTCGCGTCCGCGACCGGCAATTACGCGGCAGGCCTGATCGCGGCGGCGACGGGCGCCGAGGAGGCGGCCGAGGCGGGCGTCGCGAAGGAGACGGTGCTCGACGTCTACACGACGGTCGGCTGGGTCGCGGTCGGCTTCGGCGTCGCGATCCTCGTCGTGTCGCCGCTGATCAAGCGGCTCATGCACCTCGATACGCTGCGCGACGCCGAGGACGAGACGCCCGCGCGGCGTGAGCCGACGAAGCCCGCTGCGCCCGGCGTCGAGCTCGAGCCCGGAGAGGCGCGCTCGTAGCGTTCCGAACGCGGGACGCTACGAGCGTTCTGCGCTGCCGGCGACCCGACAGGCGCCCGCATGCCCGCGTGACCGGCTATCATTGCGCACCCGCGCCGAGCTCTAGACCGAGCTGCGCAGGCCGTCCCTCGCAGCCATTCGAGCGCTCGATGCCCGTCACCAGAAAGATCCCATGAAAGACCTGACTCAGAACTCGATCGCGAGGAACATCCTCGCGATGGCGGCGCCGATCGCGATCGGCATGCTGTTCCAGACGCTGTACCTGCTCGTCGATCTCTACTTCGTCGCGCGGCTCGGCGATGCCGCGGTCGCGGGCGTCGGCGCGGCCGGCACGCTGATGTTCGTCGTCCTCGCGTTGACGCAGGTGCTCGCCGTCGGCGCGGTTGCGTTGATCGCGCAGGCGGTCGGTCGCAAGGATCGGGCAGACGCGAACCTCGTGTTCAACCAGTCGCTCGTGCTCGCGGCCGCCTGTGCGCTGCTGACGCTCGTTCTCGGTTACGGCTTCACGTCCCACTACGTCGCCGCGATCGCCGCGGACGAGGCCACGCGCGCGTCCGGCATCACGTTCCTCCATTTCTTCCTGCCGGGCTTCGCGCTGCAGTTCGCGATCGTGACGATGGGCTCGGCACTGCGCGGCACCGGCATCGTGAAGCCGACGATGGCGATCCAGGCGCTGACCGTCGTGCTGAACACGCTGCTCGCACCGGTGCTGATCGCCGGATGGGGCACCGGCTACGCGCTCGGCGTCGCCGGGGCGGGGCTCGCAAGCTCGATCTCGGTTGCGGTCGGCGTCGCGATGCTCACGTGGTACTTCCTCCGGCTCGAGCGATACGTCTCCTTCGCGCCCGCGTTGTGGCGGCCGGACTTCGCGACGTGGAAGCGCTTGCTCGGCGTCGGCGTCCCGGCCGGCGGCGAGTTCGCGCTGATGTTCATCTATATGGGCGTCGTCTACTGGGTCATCAGCGATTTCGGTGCGGCGGCGCAGGCGGGATTCGGCATCGGCTCGCGCATCATGCAGTCGATCTTCATGCCCGCGATGGCGATCGCGTTCGCCGCGGGCCCGATCGCGGGCCAGAACTTCGGCGCCGGCCGCGCGGATCGCGTGCGCGAGACGTTCACGAAGGCCGTGCTGCTGAACTTCGCGGTCATGGGGCTCGTCACGGCGTTGCTGCAGTGGCGGCCGGAAGTGCTCGTCGGGGTCTTCACGGCCGAGCCCGACGTGCGGGCCGTCGGGTCGGAGTTCCTGAGGATCATCTCGTGGACGTTCCTCGCGCAGGGCGTCGTGTTCACGTGCTCGGGCCTGTTCCAGGGGCTCGGCAACACGCGTCCGTCGCTCATGAGCTCGGCCGCGCGGCTCGCGCTCTTCGTGCCGCTGGCCGTTTGGCTATCGACGCGGCCGGGCTTCACGCTCGAGCACGTGTGGTATGTATCGGTGGCGACACTCGTGCTGCAGGCCGCGATCAGCTTCGCGCTGTTGCAGGGGCAGTTCCGACGGCGGCTCTCCGGCCTCGCACGGCCGGAGCCCGTCGTGTCGGCAGTCTGAGCCGGCTTCGATCCGATCTCAGCGGTAGGCGGGCCCGTAGTCGCGCCCGCGGCCGCCGAAAACGGCCGCCTCGAGATTCGTGGTGCGGATCATGCTCGGAATCAGGAACAGGTCGATCAGCTGGCCGATGCCGAGGAGACCGAGCGTGAACAGCCAGATCAGGCCGGTGATGACCCTTCCGGAGTAGAAGCGGTGGATGCCGCAGAAGCCGAAGAGGCACAGCAGCCAAAGCAGATACGCGACCCCGGTCGATTTCACGTTGGCGTCCCTCGTCGATGGTAGCGATGACTGGATAAACGAGCTGGCTACACGAAGCGTGCCAGCTCTAAGTCCTTGAGTGCCCGAGGCCAGCATCGCACGGATGGGTGCTCCGCACCAAGCCCTGTTCGTTCGGCTCAAATGTTGGCGGCCCGTGCAATCGTGGCTGAATGCGCGGCGCTCTCCTGCCCGTACGGCATGCGGGGCCGTCTCTGCGTTGGGAAGGCCGTCGGGGTCTGCTAGATTGACGGGCAATGCCCACGCGATCCGCCGTGCTCGGAATGCTCGCCTCCGCGATGGTCGCGGGGCTCGCGCTCGTGCCCGATCTCTCGGCGCAAACGCTGCCGTTCGAGCGGCTTCCCTCGTCGCAGCTCGCTGTCATGGCGCCCTCCGAGCGCGTCACGGGCGAGCCCGGCACGATGCGGATCACGGCGACGTCGTGCACGAGCACCGACGTGCCGGATCTGCGCCGGCGGATCCTCGACATCGCCGTGCAGGAGTGGGGCTACTTCGGCTTCCACGTCGTCGACGAGACGCAGATCGAGGACGACGACTGGGATCGCGGCCAAGCGCCTCCGCGCCGCTTCGTATGGCTCGATCCGACGGAGTCGGCCCGCGTCGCCGCTTCGATCGCGGGCTACTGGGCGGCGACGCGCGACGGCAGCTGGATCCTCGCGCGACAGAACGATCACTGGAACGGCCCGGAAGGCATCGGCGCGCGGTGGCGCGATCCGTGGTCGGCGGCCTTCATCTCGTGGGTCATGTGCGAGAGCGGCCTCGGCAGCGACGACCGGTTCCGGCGTCACATCGCGCACCACGTCTACATCGATCAGGCGATCGAGGCGCGCGATGATCCCGATTCCGCCGCGGCGTACGCGGCCTACGACGTCGGCGAGCTGCCGCTCGAGCCCGGCGATCTCGTGTGCCGAGCGCGGCGCGGCGCGTATCGCACGATCGCCGAGCGACGCCGTGACCTCGGTGTCGGCGTGCGCTCGCATTGCGACATCGTCGTCGACGTCGAGCCGGAGCGCGGCCGCGTGCTCGCGATCGGCGGCAACGTTCGCGGCAGGGTGAGCCTCAAGTTCCTGCCGGCGACGTTCGCGCCCCGCGGCGACGAGCATGTCGCGACGTCGATCGGCCGCGGCCGGCGCGTCGTGTTCGCCCACCTGAAGCTGCGGGCGCCGTCGATCGAAGCGGATGCGTTCGCGGAGAGCGCGACGCTGCGCGAGCTGTCCGCCCGCATGGACGGCGCCTTCACCGTCGAACGGCTGCTCGCGCGCGAACACTCTGCACCGGGCACTGCGTTCGACGGTGCCGCGCAGAGCGGTTCCGCGGCGTCTCCCTGACAGCCGTGCCGTTCGTGCTTCCGTCGCTGCAACATCTCCGTGTCGTCGTGTATCCTCCGCCCGCCCAGCAGCATCGGTATCGAAGCGCAGCGCGCTCGCCGCAACCTTTTTCCCGACGGCGGCGCTCGGCGTCGGGGTCGGGTATGCGAGCGCCGACGGTGACCGCTTCGACGAGGACGGCTATCACCTCTCGGTGGACTGGTTCTTCCTGAGAAACGTCTCCGCCGGGGTGCGCGTCGCGCGCACCGACCGCGAGGGGCCGATCGGCGACCTCGACGACCTCGACCATGCGGGCCTGCGAATCTCGGGCCGATTCTGAATCGCCCGAGATCAGGGGACGGTCACTGCCAGTCGACTCGGATGAAGTCCTTGACCCAGTGCGTCCGCCAGGTCCTGCCGCCGTCCGTCGAGAACGCCCGCTCCCAGCGAGGCCGGCTCGGACCCGTCCAAGTCTCTCGCACGAGAACGGGCCGGCCGTGCCACATCTCTTCGCCGACGAAGAGCCCGACGCCGCCGTCGAACCCGCCGTGCAGCGCGGGCCGCGGCGTGCCCTCGCCGGGCGAGATCCGATGGATTGCCCAGCGGCGGCTCTGCGCGTCGAAGAGGCGCAGCACGGCGCTCGCGACGCCGTCCTCGCTCGTGATCTCCTCGACGTGCCCGAGCCCGCCCGCGAGCGGGCGGCACGAGTGCACCGAATCGAATGCGATCCACTCGGACGCGCCGTCTTCCGGGTCCGCGAGCCTCCGATTCTCGACGAGCCATTCGCCGTGCAGGAAGTCGAAAGCGCGGGCGTCGCCGCTCGCCGGAGCCGGCGGTAGGCGGGTCGCCGCGGCGGCCGCTTGAAACCCTCCCCGTGCCGTGGTCGCGGTCCTCGGCGGCTCCGCCATACGAGACGACAGATCCGTTTCGGGCGGTGCAACGAAGAAGCACTGATACATCGCTCGACTCCTTGCGGTGCGTTTCGGGGAACGCGGATGCGTTCCGATACGGGGTGCGGATGCGACGCAATGTAAAGGCAAAATAGGACGCCGAACGTCCTAATTCAGAGCCATCGTTGCGCCATGAACCGCCGACCGACGACCCGCGTGCTGGCCGCCCTCGAGCTGCTGCAGACACACAAGCGCATCAGCGGCGCCGAGCTCGCCCGGCGCCTCGACGTCAGCGTGCGCACGGTGCGTCGCTACATCGCCGCGCTCGAGGACATCGGCATTCCGGTTACCGCCGAGCAGGGCCGCGACGGCGCCTACACGCTCGTCGCCGGCTTCAAGCTGCCGCCGATGATGTTCACGGACGACGAGGCGCTCGCGCTCGCGATCGGTCTTCTCGCGGTGCGCGAGCTCGGCATCGCGGAGGCCGTGCCGGCGGCCGGGAGTGCACAGTCGAAGCTCGAGCGGGTGATGCCCGAGAGCGTCCGCTTCCGCCTCGGCAATCTCGACGACACGATTCGCTTGAACATCGCGAACCCTCGCCGCCGCGCGGGCGACGTGCCGCTCGGCACGCTGTGCGCCGCGGCGCAGGCGCGGCGGCGTGTCAGGCTGCGCTACGAGTCGCCGTCGAGCGGCGTGACGGTCCGCGAGTTCGATCCGTACGGGCTGAGCTATCAGCGCGGACGGTGGTACGCGGTCGGGATGTGCCATCTGCGCGCGGACATGCGCACGTTCCGGCTCGATCGCGTGATCGAGGTCACCGCGCTCGACGTCCGTTTCGAGCGGCCCGACGGCTTCGACGTGCTCGATTTCATCACGCAATCCTTCGCATCCATACCTCGTGCTCATGCGATCGAGGTGCTGCTCAAGACGGATCTGCAGACCGCGCAGGCTCACTGGTTGAGCCGCTGGGGCTATCTCGAGCTGTGCGCCGACGGCGTGCTCCTTCGCACGCGCGTCGACGACGTCGGCTGGTACGCCGGTGCCCTTGCCGGGCTGCCGTTCGATTTCGAGATCAGGAGCCCCACGGAGCTCCTCGACGCGCTGCGCGACATCGCTGCGCGCGTCGCCCGTGCGGCGAAGGTCGGCGACGCGCGGGCGCGCAGCGCCGCTCGGGCGCGGCGTGCGGGACGTGCGTGATCAATGCCCTGATCAATAGGTGCGCGCCCGCCGCTCGAGCCCCGTCTCGCTCAGGATCGTGCTCGCGATCTCCTCGATCGACGAGTGCGTCGCGTCGATGAACGGGATGCCGAAGCGCCGATACAGCGCCTCGGCCGCGCGGAGCTCGAAGCCGACCTGCTGAGGGCTCGAGTAACGCCCCGTCGGCCGGCGCTCCTGCCTGATCGCGCGCAGACGCTCCGGCGAGATCGTGAGCCCGTAAAGCTTCTCCCGATAAGGGGCGATCGCGGGCGGCAGGCCGTCCGACTCGAAATCGTCCTCGTCGAGCGGGTAGTTCGCCGCGAATACTCCGTACTGCAGCGCGAGATAGAGGCACGTAGGTGTCTTCCCCGATCGGGACACGCCGAGCAGGATCAGCTCCGCCTGCGAGTAGAGCCGGTCGCCATGACCGTCGTCCGTCGCGAGCGCGAAGTCCATGGCGCGGATTCGGTAGTTGTACGAGCGGGACTCCGAGATGTCGTGCAAACGCTTGTGCGACGGCAGCGACTTCTGCCCAAGCGCGCGCTCGAGCGGATCGAGGAACGCCTCGAACAGATCGAGCATCACGCCGTTCGCGCGATGCACGATTTCGCGGACGTCGGGCACGACGAGCGTCGAGAAGACGATCGGCGGGCGTCCGTCCGCTTCGGCCGTGCGGTCGATGATCTCGGCGACCTTTCTCGCCTTCTCGATCGTATCGATGAACGGCAGCGTGACCGCCTTGACATCGATGCCTTCGAAGCGCGCGAGCAGGCTGTTACCGACCTGCTCGGCGGTGACACCCGTAAGATCCGAAACGAAATAAACGGTGCGTCGTGCCATAGTATTCGACATTGTCACCCCGCCGCGGGATGCGCAAGGAGCGCCGATGACCGAATACGTCGTGCCGTTTGCAGAGTGCGGGATGAAGGACGTCGCCAAGGTAGGCGGCAAGAATGCGTCGCTCGGCGAAATGCTCAGGGAGCTCGGCGGGCTCGGCATTCGTGTCCCCGATGGCTTCGCGACGACCGCGGACGCCTACCGGGAGTTCCTCGCGACCGGCGGGCTCGACCGGAAGATCCACGCGGAGCTCGATTCGCTCGACATCAACGACGTCACCGAGCTCGCGAAGCGGGGCCGTGCCGTCCGCGAGGCGATCATGGCGACGCCGCTGCCGAAGCCGCTCGAGGACGCCGTGCGCGCGGCCTGGCGCCGCGTCGCGGCGAGCCCGGATACCGCGTTCGCGGTGCGCTCTTCCGCGACGGCCGAGGATCTGCCCGAGGCTTCGTTCGCGGGCCAGCAGGAGACGCTCCTCAACGTCGTCGGCATCGACGCGATCATCCGCGCGATCCACGAGGTGTTCGCGTCGTTGTTCAACGATCGCGCGATCTCCTACCGCGTGCATCACGGCTTCGCGCACGAGGACGTGGCGCTCTCGGCCGGCGTGCAGCGGATGGTGCGCAGCGACAAGGGCTCGGCGGGCGTGATGTTCACGCTCGACACGGAGTCCGGGTTCCGCGACCTCGTCTTCATCACGTCGTCGTACGGACTCGGCGAGAGCGTGGTGCAGGGCGCCGTGAATCCGGACGAGTTCTACCTGTACAAGCCGGCCCTCCGGTCCGGCAAGGTCGCGCTCGTCCGCAAGAACCTGGGCAGCAAGGCGACGCGCTTGATCTACTCGAGCGATCCCGGCAAGCGCGTCGAGGTCGTCGACGTCGAGCCGCGCGACCGGGCACGATTCTCGCTGACCGATGCGGAAGCGACGACGCTCGCGAAGCAGGGCCTCGTGATCGAGGAGCACTACGCGCGCCCGATGGACATCGAATGGGCCAAGGACGGCGAGACGGGCGAGCTCTTCATCCTGCAGGCGCGGCCCGAGACCGTGCAGAGCCGAGTGCATGGCAGGGTCAAGTTCAGGCTCAAGGAGCGAGGACGCGTTCTCGCCGAGGGACGCTCGATCGGCCAGCGTATCGGCAGCGGCACCGCGAAGGTCGTGCGCGACGCGAGCTCGATCCACCTGATCGAGGACGGCGACGTGATCGTGACCGACATGACGGATCCCGACTGGGAGCCGATCATGAAGCGCGCGGCGGCAATCGTGACGAACCGCGGCGGCCGCACGTGTCATGCCGCGATCATCGCGCGCGAGCTCGGCATCCCGGCCGTCGTGGGCTGCACGAACGCGACCGAGACGGTGCCGCACGGGCGCGCCGTCACGGTCTCGTGCGCCGAGGGTGACGTCGGCTACGTGTTCGACGGCGCGCTCGACTACGAGGAGCAGACGATAGAAACGGGCCAGATGCCCGAGCTGCCGGTCAAGATCATGATGAACGTCGGCAATCCGGACCGCGCGTTCGCGTTCGCATCGCTGCCGCACCGCGGCGTCGGGCTCGCGCGCCTCGAGTTCATCATCAACCGCATGATCGGCGTGCACCCGCTCGCGCTGATCGAGTACGACGCGCAGGACGAGACGGTGCGTGCGCGGATCGACGAGATGATGGCCGGCTACCCCGATCCGGTCACGTTCTTCGTCGAGAAGCTTTCCGAGGGCATCGGCAGCATCGCGGCCGCGTTCGCGCCGGAGCCGGTCATCGTGCGCCTCTCCGATTTCAAGTCGAACGAGTATGCGAATCTCGTCGGCGGGCGGCGTTACGAGCCGATCGAGGAGAATCCGATGCTCGGCTTTCGCGGCGCGTCGCGCTATCTGGATGACACTTTCAAGCCGTGCTTCGAGCTCGAGTGCCGGGCGCTCAAGCGCGTGCGCGAGGACATGGGCCTCACGAACGTCGACGTCATGGTGCCGTTCGTGCGCACCGTCGAGGAAGGTCGCCGCGTCGTCGACCTCCTCGCGGCGAACGGGCTCGAGCGAGGGCGCGACGGGCTGCGCGTCGTCATGATGTGCGAGATCCCGTCGAACGCGCTGCTTGCGGATCGGTTCCTCGAGCACTTCGACGGGATGTCGATCGGCTCGAACGACATGACTCAGCTCACGCTCGGTCTCGACCGCGACTCGAACAAAGTCGCGGCGCTGTTCGACGAGCGCGACGATGCGGTGAAGAAGCTGCTCGCGATGGCGATCCATGCGTGCACGCGGCGCGGCAAGTACATCGGCATCTGCGGGCAGGGCCCGTCGGACCACCCGGACTTCGCCGCGTGGCTGCTCGAGCAGGGCATCGAAAGCATGTCGCTCAACCCGGATTCCGTGATCGATACCTGGCTCTATCTCGCGGAGCACATGCCGCGGGCGTAGCGGCGCTCACGCTTCGACTCGCCGCGTTCGGTCGCGACGAAACGCGTTGCGTGCAACCGACTTCCAACTTGGAGTAGTGCGGCGCCCGAGCGCTCGGACGTTGTATTGACCCCTCATGATGCCGGGAGGATACTCGAAGACATGACATAACCTCATTCGTCGGGGGGAGGCGAGAATGAGCTCATCTCACGTTCCAGGCGTTCGCAGAACGCTGATGGCTTCGGCCGTGGTGGCGGCTATCACCGGCGTGGCTCAGGAGCCCGCTTTTGCCCAGGAGGAGGAGGTCGTCGTCACCGGCAGCCGAATCGTGCGCCGCGACTACGAGGCGCAAACGCCGATCGTCACGCTCGACGCGGAGGCGTTTACGGAGCGCACGAACATCGGTCTCGAGGCGACGCTCAACCAGCTGCCGCAGTTCACGGTCGCAGGCACCCAATCGCAGGCGAGCCCTGCCGGGACGCCGTTCCCGCAAGCGGCCGCCGCGCCCGGCGCCGCGACGATCAACCTGCGCGGTCTCGGCTTGAACCGCACGCTCGTGCTGCTCGACGGCCGACGCGTGCAGCCGGTCAACGGCCTGCTCGTCGTCGACCTGAACACGATTCCTTCGTCCGCGATCGAGAGGGTCGAGATCATCACCGGCGGCGCCGCTGCCGTCTATGGCGCCGACGCGATCGCGGGCGTCGTGAACTTCATCCTGAAGAGGGACTTCGAAGGCTTCGATGTCAACGCGCAGTACAGCATCACCGAGGAAGGCGACGGCGCGGAACGGTCCATCAACGGCCTCTTCGGCGCGAATTTCGCCGACGGGCGCGGCAACGTCCTGCTCGGCGTCGACTACAGCGAGCGCGACATCATCTACGGCAAGGACCGGGACTGGGTGAGGCGCGGCTGGGACGATCCGGGCACGAACCCGGGCGGTCTCGGCAGCTCGAACTTGTCGCAGTATCAGGTCAGCCCCGGCAACGCGCCGACGATCGGCTGGATAGCGCCCGGCCGAAACTACTTCATCGATCAGAACGGCAACGTCTTCGACGCGCAGGATCCGATGAATCCGGAGCACCCGTACACGGGGCCGCTGGGCGGCGAGTCCGGGTTCAAGCTGAATCACATCACGGGCGCGCTCGGATGGGACGACCGTGAGCACAACTACCTGCAGATTCCGCTCGACCGCTACGCGGTCTTCGGCACGGGCCGTTTCGGGCTCACGGACACCGTCGAGATATTCGCCGAGGCGCGTTTCTCCGAGACCTTCACGGTCGCGCGCGGCTTCACGTCCGGCGTGTTCAATGTCTGGTCGCCGACGGTTCCGTTCAATCCGCTCTACGACGATCCCAATTCGCCGACGTTCGGCCCACCGCCGGACGGCTCTCCGTGGCACCCGGTGCCGCCGGAGCTCGGCGCGCTGCTCGCGTCGCGGCCCGATCCGGATGCGCCATGGATTTACGTCGGCGGGCTCGATTATCTCGAGAACTTCAGGACCGAGACGACGAGCAACGTCTATCAGGTCATCGGCGGCCTCAGGGGCGACGTGACCGTAGGGGGCCGCGATTGGAACTGGGAGGCGTACGCGTCGCACGGCAAGACGACCGTGAACGCGCGGCAGCCGGAAGGCTTCCCGTACCTGCCGCGGCTCCAGAATCTCTTCAGCGCGAATCTTTACGGGAGGGATTTCGATATCTCGCAGCTCCCGGGCTACCAGCCTCTGGCGGTCACGGGCCACTGCACGTCGGGTCTGCCGATCTTCAACGAGGACGGCAGCGTCAACAACACGCCGTCCGTGTCGAAAGACTGTGCGGACTACGTCGTCCTCAGGATGAACTCGATCACGGCGCTGACGCAGAACGTGTTCGAAGCGAACGTGACGGGCTCGCTCGCCGAGATCCCGGGCGGCGACCTGCTGTTCGCGTTCGGCGCGGCGTACCGCGAGGAAAACTTCGCGTTCCATCCGGATTCGGGTTACAACGCGAATCAGGACTACCCGAACGTCATCCAGAACATCATTCTGCCGGTCGAGGTCATCGGCAGCACCGACGTGAAAGAGATTTACGCGGAGCTCGCGATTCCGCTGCTGCGCGACAAGCGGTTCGTGCAGTTGCTCGAGATCAGCCCGGGCATCCGTTACTCCGACTACAGCACCGTCGGCTCGGTCGAGACGTCGAAGGTGCTGTTCGATTGGCGCGTGAACGACCGGCTGCGATTCCGCGGCGGCCGGCAGCTCGCGAACCGTGCGCCGAACGTCACGGAGCTCTTCACGCCGCGCGGCGGCAGCGCGCTCGAAGGCAACGCGCAGGACGCGTGCGGTTACTGGCCGACTGCGACGCAGCCGTGGGGCAACAGACCCGAGAATCCGAATCGCCACAATCTGCAGGTGCTGTGCCAGCATCTGATGATGCGGGATGGGGCGCCGCCCGAGCTTTACGAGCCCGGCCAGCCGAGCGCGGACACTTGGGCGTACAACGTGTTCGGGGCGACGAACAACTTCCCGTTCTCGATCGGCGTCGTCGAGGGCAATCCGAACCTCCAATCCGAGGAGGCCGATACGTTCACGCTCGGTTTCGTGCTGAACTTCGAGCCGGTGACACTTGCCGTCGACTGGTACGAGATCGATCTCAAGGACGCAATCGATACGCCGGCCTTCGCGACGATTTATCAGCAGTGCATGGACCCGAGATTCAATCCGCTGCTGGCTTCGCCGGCCGGCACGTACACCGGCGCCGAGCTCGCCGCGGGCAATCAGTTCTGCCAGTACATCAACCGCGAGTACGTCGGCGGTGATCCGCTCACGCCGGGGAACTTCGGCGCCGCTCGGACGTTCGATGCGCAGTACACGAACCTCGGCGGGCTCAAGTCCGAGGGCTTCGACGTTCAGGTCGACTGGCGAGCGGACATCGGCGTGGGCCTGATGAATCTCAACGTCGTCGCGAGCTTCCTCGATACGTACTCGGAGCAGGCGTTCACCGGCGCCCAGCCGATCGACTACGCCGGCACGCTGTTCAACTCGTCGTACGACTATCGCACGTTCACGACGCTACGCTTCGACAAGGGGCCGTGGTCGCTGGGCCTGCGTTGGACGCACTGGCCGTCGATCGATACGCAGCCCGGCGCGTCGGCCGATGCGTTCGGCACGGAAGCTCACGACCGGTTCGATCTGTTCGGGAACTGGTCGTTCGGCGACCGGTACCGGCTGCGCTTCGGCATCGACAACCTGCTCGACGAGGATCCCGCGGTCGTCGGCGCGACGCGCACGAACAACGCGCTGAACTCGACGAGCACCAACTACGACACGTTCGGCCGCAGATACTTCGTCGGTCTGTCGGTCTCCATGTAAAAAAGGGTCAGAGCCCATTTTCCCGCGCGTGTGAAACCGGGGTCAGAGCCCGATTTCCTCGCGCGGGAAAAGGAACATCGGCACCGACTTCAGATGCCCGCAGCAAGGAAAATTGGGGGCAAAGCCCATTCTGACCGTCTGGCGGAGGCACCGTTGACCGACGTGCGGATTCGGGGTCGAAGCCCATTTGCTCGTGACGGGTGCTTCCCGCAGACGGTGAAAATCGCTCTGACCCCAATTCGAGCCCAGGCGAGTTGAGGCGCGAGCCTACCTCGCGTCGCCTAGACGGAGTAGAGGAGCTGCCCCGTTGTCGCGCACGCAGGAAATCGGGCTCTGACCCCAATTGCAAGGGGCCGGCCCCGATTTTCAGTAGACCGTCAGGATGTCGTAGCCGACCGCGAGGCTGATCAGCGGATTGCGCCCGGGGCTCGGATAGATCTCCTGCGCGACGAACCCGTCGTAGCCCATCGCGACCAGTTCGCGCGCGACGAAGCGGTAATCGAGCTCGCCCTGATCGATCTCGCCGCGCGACGGCACGGCTGCGACGTGGACGTGGCACACCAGGTCGAGGTTGTCCCGCATCGTGCGCACGACGTCGCCGTTCGCGATCTGCACGTGATAGAAGTCGTAGACGATCTTCACGTTCGGCGAGCCGACGCGGCGGCAGACGTCGAAGCCCCAGTGGATGTTGTCGAAGACCTGATCGGTGCGGTTGTCCGACGCGACCTTCGAGTTCGTGATTTCCATGCAGAGAATCACGCCCTTCTCCTCGGCGTACGGCGCGACGCGTGACAGGATCTCGACGGCGTTGTCCGCGCCTTCCTCGCGCGACATGCCGCGCCGCTCCCCGGGCAGCGCGATCAGGTTCGGGCAGCCCACGTCGGCGCACATGTCGATACCTGCCCGAGTCGCTTCCTCGATGCTGTCATGCAGCTCGCGGCGGATCAGGCCGTCCTGGAACGTCGTGCCGGTGCCGGTCATCATCACCGGCGTGAGCCCGTACTCCTGAAGCACCGGAATCTCGTTCGGCTGAGGCAGGTCCATGCCCGCGAAGCCGAGGGCGGCGAGCACCTCGCAGCGCTCGCGGATGTCGAGGCGGAGGTCGCCCCAGACCTGCGGCATCACGCTTTGCTTGAGCTTCCCCTGGCGTACGCCGGGCTCGAGCGCGCGCGCCGCGTGCGACGCGAGCAACGGCGACGCCGCGAGCACGGACAGGAGCTCCCGCCGGTTGATGGGTCTTTTCTTTATCAGGATGTGCATCGTTCTCCCCTCGACGACCGCACTGCATCGCGGGCCGGGGTCGAGCGTACAGCAGACGCCGAGCGGCGGAAAGGAGGCGCCGCTCCCGGCGAGGCCACGTGGCGAGCGAGTCCGGCGAGGAGCGGCCCGGCGGCCGTCCGGTTGCGCGCGCGACGTAACGCCGATCTAATTGGCGGTCGATAACTCGATAACAAGAGCCCCTATAGGGCTTCGAAGTCCAACAGGCCTTACCCGGAAAGATTCACGATGAAAATACGTGTCCCGCTCGCGGCCGTCGCCGCCGTTTTCCTTGCGCCGGCCCCGCTTCTCGCCCAGATCGGCGTGCCCGCGCGCCCGTTGCCCGATTCGCCGTTCGTCATCGAAACCGCGGAGCAGGCGCAGGTCCGCGTCACCGTGACGAAGGGCTTCGAGCTGCCGTGGGACCTCGCGTTCCTGCCGAACGGCGACATGCTCGTGACGGAGCGGACGCGCCGGCAGCTCCGCATCGTGCGGAACGGCGTGCTCGACCCGCAGCCGATTGCCGGCGTTCCGGAGCAGGCCAGCGCCGCCGGCGGCGGCGGTCTGATGTCCGTCGCGGTGCATCCGCGGTTCGCCGAGAACGGGTGGGTGTATCTGACCTATACGAAGGCCGCGGAGCGCGGACGGCGAGGAGTCGGGCTCGCGCGCGGTCGCCTCGACGGCATGACGCTGAAGGACGTGAGCGAAATCTTCGCGGCCGAGGAGCCCGGCGGCGGCCCGGCGCCCGGGCTGCCGCTCGTCTTCGGGCCCGACGGCTACCTCTACATGGGCATCGGCGGCGCGAACGACGAGGTCGCGCAGCGCGGCGATTCCTACTACGGCAAGGTGCTGCGGTTCCGCGACGACGGCAGCGTGCCGGAGAATCCGTTCGCGGGCGTTCCGGGCTTCAAGCCCGAGATCTACACGGTCGGCCACCGCAACATGATCGGCATGACCGTCCATCCGACGACGGGCGAGATCTGGCAGAACGAGAACGGACCGCTCGGCGGGGACGAGGTCAACATCCTGAAGCCCGGCGCGAACTACGGCTGGCCGCTCGTGAGCTACGGACGCGACTACAGCGGCGCGCCCGTCTCGAAGCTGCGGACGATGGTCGGCGTCGAGGACCCGGTGCTCTTCTGGAACCCGTCGATCGCGATCTCGGGGATGACGTTCTACACCGGCGACGCGTTCCCCGCATGGCGGAACAATCTCTTCGTCGGCGGCCTGCAGCTCGGGCGCATCCCGCGGACGGGACAAATGCATCGCGTCGTGTTCAACGACCAGTGGCAGGAGATCCGTCGCGAGGCGCTCTTCGTCGAGCTGCGCCAACGCATCCGCGACGTCGAGCAGGGGCCCGACGGCCTGCTCTACGTGCTGACCGACGAGCAGGACGGCGCGCTGCTCAAGCTCGAGCCCGTCGAGTAGGCTTTAGGCTCAACGATTCAACGCACGGGAGCACGCGAATGGACGTTCGAGCGATCAATCCGTGGCGCTGGCAGGACCGGTTGCATTTCGCGCAAGGCGTCGAGACGCGCGGCGCGGAGCGCGTGCTCTACTGCGCGGGTCAAACGTCCGTGGACCCGGATGGCAGGCCGCTCCACCCCGGAGACATGGCTCGGCAACTCGAGCGCGCGTTCGATAACCTCGAGACCGTGCTGTCGCAGGCAGGCATGTCGCTCGCGAACGTCGTGCGGCTCAATTACTACGTGACGGACATGCAGGCGTTCGCGTCGGCGCGCGACGTCGTCGCCGCGCGGCTCGGATCCCTCGCCGTCAAGCCGTGCGGATGCCTGCTCGGCGTCACGCGGCTGTCGCACCCCGATCTGCTCGTCGAGATCGAAGCGACCGCGGCCGCGTAACGTGTGCGGCACGAGTTGCTCAGCGCCTCGTGCCGAGCGGCCACCACACTTCGGTGCGCCAGTCGGCGGGATTCGGAAACTCGCCGGGATCGGTCAGGTAGGATTCCCACGGGGCACCGCCGGGCGAGTGGCCGTGCGCCTCCATCCACTTTTCCATCGCCGCGTACGTCTCGTGAAGCTGGTCGTACGGTCCCGCGTGAAGCGCGACGCACACGTCACCGCCTTCCAGGTAGCCGGCCTTGACGTCACCGGCTTCGGCCGCGGGCGAAGCGAGCGGGCAGCCGCCCTCGATCGTCAGCGAGCCCGGCGTCATCTCCGTATAGCGCACGAAAGGTTTCCCTGCGATCGCGAGCCCGGCCTTCTGCACGTGCCCGAACACGGTGCCGAGGCACTCGCCGATCGCGGCGGGTAATTCGGCTCGGGTGCACCGCCGACGGCAATACAGGATCGCTTGCGGCTCGATGGTCCTCTTCTCGATGCTCAACGTCGGCATGGTGCTCCTCCGTGGCGGGTTCGTGGTCGGGAAATGGAACAAAGTGATGCAGGGACCGGTGGCTTCGATCAGCGCGAGATGCCGGGCGCGCTCCTCGGCGGTCGTGCCGCGGAGCGCTCGCGCTCGATACGCTTGGGGCGAGCAGCCGAAGTGCCGCTGGAACGCGCGCGCGAACACCTCGTGGCTGCGGAATCCCTCGGAGAGCGCGATCCATAAGATCTTGTCGTCGCCGGTGGCGAGCCGGGCCGCGGCGCGCTCGAGCCGAAGTCGTTGCACGTAACGCTTCGGCGTCTCGCGGACCGCACGCCGGAACGCGCGATGCAGATGGAACGGCGACCAGCCCGCGCGTCGAGCAAGCGCCGCGAGCGAAGCATCGTCCGCGGGAGCCCGACGGATCTCCCGGAGGAGGGAAAGTATGTCGCGGCCGAACGGCATCACGGTCTCGGCTCAAGTCCCGGCGGCGGGATATTGGCACGGCGGATCGCATCGCCGCCAGGGAGTGCGGAGGAAGTGAGCAAGAATCGTCAATATCGGCCGATACCGTCATGCGCGGTCGTCGGCGGTCGTTCTCGTGCGTCGGTTTGACAGCGTCGATGACCGAGCTTTAATAGCCCAAGCACCGCGAGGCGCGGTGCAACGCCGGGGAGGTCCAGTCGGGTTTGCCGAATGACGAATAGATACTTCTGGGTTCTTGCGGTCTTGCTCGCGACGTCGTCCGCGCATGCGGACACGAAGCTCAAGGTCGAGTTCGTTCCGGGCACGCCCGCGCACGGTTACGCCGCGCGGGCCTACGAGGCCATCTGGAACGAGCACGGCGAACGGATCGTCGCGGCGCTCGAGGCTCGCACGTGCATGCCGTTCGCCGAGGAGCACGTGACGGCCGTCGTCGAGGACGGGACCAGCCACTCCGGCGGGCCGAACCATCCGATGCGATTGCGTGCGAGCTATCCGCCGGCGCTCAAGCAGTCGACGCTCGTGCACGAGCTCGGTCATCGGCATTTGTGGCAGCTCGTCGAGCGGCTCGACTACCTCGATGGGCACAAGACGCTGTACCTGATCCTCGATCGGGTCTGGGCGGACGTCTGGGGCGAGGAGTTCGCGGCGGCCCAAATCGAGAGCGAATCGACCTGGCTTGCCGACTACGACTATGCGTCCGCGTGGAACTGGGTGCGAGCGCTCGCGCCGGCGGAGCGGGCGAGGCTATGGAATCGGCTGCGCTGGATGAACGGCTTCACCGGCGATTGCGCCGGTCCGCTCGACGACTCTACGCGCAGCTTGTCGGCCGGCGCGTCCTAGTCGTGATCCAGCGTGCGGCCGCGATCGCGGAGCAGCGCGACGCAGGCGAGGCTGACGAGAGCCGTGAATGCGACGTAGGCGGCGACGGCCTTCGACGTGCCGAATACCTGGAACAGCGTCAGCGCGACGATCGGCGCGGGTCCGCCGGCCGTGATCGACGCGAGCTGATAGCCGAGCGAAGCGCCGCTGTAGCGTAGTCGTCCGGGGAACTGCTCCGCGATGTACGCGGCTTGCGGGCCGTATTGCAGGTCGTGCAGCGGCAGGCCGAGCACGATCGCGAGACCGATCAGCCAGACGACGCCGCTGTCGAGCATCCCGAAGTAGACGAACGGGAAGATCATCATCACGACGCAGCCGATCGCCGTGATCTTCGGCCGGCCGATCAGATCCGACAGGTGGCCGAAGAGCGGGATCACGAGCATCGAGACGATCGCCTGAAGCATCACGAGGTTCAGCACGAACGCCCGCTCGAAGCCGAGCTGCTGGGTCGCGTACGTCAGCACGTACGTCGTGAAGATGTAGAACGGCGTCTGCTGTCCCGTGCGGAGGAGCGCCGTCAGCAGGACTTCCTTCCAGTGATTACGCAGCACGGCCGCGACCGGCATCGATTCGACGCGGCGCTGCTCGCGCACCTTCGCGAACACGGGCGTCTCGAGCACGCCGAGCCGGATGTAGAGGCCGAGGAACACGAGCACGACGCTCGCGAGGAACGGGACGCGCCATCCCCACTCGAGGAACGCTTCCTCGCTCGTCGTCAGCGCCATCACGGCGAGCGCGCCGTTCGCGAGCACCATGCCCGCAGGCGCGCCGAACTGCGCGAAGCTCGTCGTGAAGCCGCGCCGTTTCGGATCCGTCCATTCGCCCGCGATCAGCACTGCGCCGCCCCATTCGCCGCCGACGCCGATCCCTTGCATGACCCGGAACAGCGTGAGCAGCACCGCGCCCCAGATGCCGATCTGCTCGTAGTCCGGCACGAGCCCGATGCCCATCGTCGCGACGCCCATCAGCACGAGCGTCGAGATCAGCGCGGCCTTGCGGCCGATCCGGTCGCCGAAATGGCCGAACAACGCTGCGCCGAACGGGCGGGCGACGAAGCCGACGAAGTACGTCGCGAACGCGGCGAGCGTGCCGACGAACGGATCGGACTCGGGGAAGAATTTCTGCGGGAAGACCAGCGCCGCTGCGACGCCGTAGAGGAAGAAGTCGTACCACTCGATGGTCGTGCCGCTGGCCGAAGCGGCCACGGCGCGGAACCGCATCCGGCGCTTGCTCGCCGGATCTAGCGCGTCCGGAGCCTCGACCGCCGTCGTGTCGGCCGCTACCACCGCCGTTCTCCGGCGTTGGCCAAAGCGGCGGGCCTCCGACCGCATCGGCTGCGCGTCATGGGCTCGGCTCGCGTAGGCATCGTGGTTCGATTCGCGGTGAACGCGGGCATGTTAACGGATTCGAGCCGCGCTGCAACCGCCGGGATTGTCCGAGGGCTGCGATTCTCGATCCGGCATTCGCGCTAAGACCCTCATAGCGGCTTCGTCCGTCCGCGCCGGCGTGAAGCCGGTCACGGTCTCGGGACGGCGAATGGAACTGAAATGGCCGCTCGTCCGTGTGATGCGGTCAGGATCGAAGCAAGCGGCCGAGGAGGGCCGAACATCATGCCGGTAACCAAGCTCGCTCGCATCTTCGCGCTCGCGCTGATCGTCGCGGGCGCGGCCTCCGCGCTCGCCGATCCGCCGCCGCACGCACCGGCGCACGGGTGGCGGCAGAAGCACGATCCGTACTACGTCGGCTACTCGGGCGTCCGCTACGAGAAGGATTTCGGCATCGTTTCGGGACGCTGCAATCGTGAGGAAATCGCGACGGTCGTCGGCGGCGCGGTCGGCGGCTACCTCGGCTCGCGCATCGCGACCGAGCATCCCGTCGTCGGAACGGTGATCGGCGCGGTGGCCGGCGCCGTCATCGGCAAACGCATCGGCCGCGAGCTCGACGAGCGCGATCGCCACTGCTTCGGGCATGCGCTCGAGATCGGCGAGGCCGGCAAGCCCGTCGTCTGGATGAACGAATCGACCGGCGTGCGCTACGAGCTGGTGCCGGGCGCAAGCCGTACGCGCGACGGCGCCGCGTGCCGCGAGTTCAGGATGACGACGCGGGACGGGCGTGCGCGATCGTCGCAGACCGGTCTCGCGTGCCAAGCGGAGCCGGGCGTCTGGTCGATCGCGGGCTGACGACGTAGCAGCGTCGCGGCGGTGCGGATCGGCCGCCGCGGCGCGTCAGTTCGACTGCGGCGCGCCGCCGCTCCGAAGCAGCTCTTCGAAGCGAACGATGTCCTCGTTGCTCTCGATGCACTCGTATTCGCGGATCCGCTCGTTCGGCCGCAGCCTGAATATGTCGTACATCCGCCAGGGCTTCTCGAATACGACCGGATCGTCGATCACCGCTTCGTAGAGGATCGTATCGGCGGAGTCGCGCGTGTATCTCTCGATGACGCGCATCTCTTCGCTGTGGTGAGTGCCCGTGCCCGCGAGCCACGTGTCGTCGTTGAAGCCGACGACCTCGACGACGAGCGTATCGCCTTCCCATCGTCCGACCGAATCGCCGAGATACGTCGGCTCGAGGTCTTCCGGGTGCGGCCGTCCGTCCGTCGGAATGATGCGGAACGCGTGGTGCACCTCGTAGAGCATGATCACACGGTCCGGCAGCTGCACGATCTCGAAGGGCAGCGGCCGCGTGTTGATGCGCGGCACGCCGCTCAGCAGGCAGCGGGACATCGGATCGTCGATGCCTTGGCGATCCAGATATCTCTGACGCAGGGCTTCGGCCTCGGGCTTGTACGGCGGAGGCTCCGGCTGAGGCAGCGAGCGGCCGGCTTCGCGATCAGCCGCGCGCGCGGCTTGCACGGCTTCCATGCCCTCGAGCAGGCCGAGTGCGCTCGTCGCGATCCAGATGCCAGAAAGGTCCGGGCGGCCGTCCGCGGTGCGTGGGACGTCGTCCGTGGCGGACCGAGACTGGGCAACGACGCCGAGCGGTGTCGATGCGACCGCTGCGAGCGCGACGGCTGCGCTTAGGCGCAGTACCGATGCGCGAGCACGTGATTGCATCGGGCGCTCAACGTCCGCCGATCGAAGCGGGCGGCCCTGCCGTGAGCTCGCGTCCGTCGGCGAGGCGGACGGAGTGCACCGAGCCGAGATAAGGCTCCTTGCGCGCCTGCCAGCCGGACACCGTTACGGTGTCCCCGGGCTTCAGCGTTTCGCCGCGCCGCCAGCCTTGGCGCACGAGCATGTTCGGCGGGAAGCCTTCGAAACGCCACTCGGCGACGGCGCCGTCCTCACCTTTCACCTCGAGCGCAAAGTGAAAGTGAGGATTGACCCATTCGACGCTCGTGACGGTGCCGGTCAGCGTCACGGGCTTTTCGCTATCGAAGATCGCGGCGAACGAATGATGGGCCTTTGCGGCGCCGGCCGAGAGGAGTGCCGCTACGGACAAGATGAGACACGGCTGGGTTAGTCTCATATGGTCCTCCCCCGAGAAACTCGCAGCGGCAGGAGGAGTATGTTTCCGGCCGCGAGCGTCGTTCAAGGAATAGTCAGCATAAGCAGCGGCTATGCGGCGCGGTGTGCCCGTGCAAGTCCTCGCGGCGGGAAGCCCTCGCTGCGGCGACCGCTGGACAGGCGACTAGCCGTAGTAACGGCCGAAGTAGTAGATGCTGAGCGCGAGCCCGACGGTGATCACGACGCGCCGCAGCCAGATTGCGGAAAGCCGGTGCGCGATGCGTGCGCCGAGCACGCCGCCGACCCCGGCGCCCGCGAGCGCGATCAGCGTGTGCGGCCACGACACGAGCCCGCTGAACGCGAACACGCCGACGGCGACGCTCGTGATGATGGCACCGAGCAGATTCTTCAGCGCGTTGTTCGCGGCGAGATCCGTGACGCCGAGCATCAGCAGTCCAGCCATCAGGATCACGCCGAGGCCCGCGCCGAAGAAGCCGCCGTAGAGGGAAAACAGGAAGAGGCACCCGTGCTGGAGAAGCGCCGCGGCACGTCCGCGGCCAGCGCCGGTCTGCGCGACGAGCCGGTTCACGTGCCCGCCGCCCGCGAAGAGCAGCGTCGCGGCGAGCAGCAGGAACGGGATCATCCGCGCGAACGCGGCGTCCTCGATGACGACGAGGAGCCACGCGCCGCAGATGCCGCCCGCGAGCGCGGCGATCGCGGCGCCGGCGAGCCCCTTGCGCAGCGCACGAAGCTCCCTGCGGTAGCCGATCGCGGCGAACGCGTGGCCCGGCCAGACGGCGATCGCGTTCGATGCGTTCGCGACGACGGGCGGCAGCCCCGCGCCGAGGAATGCCGGGAACGTGAAGAACGTGCCGCCGCCGGCGAGCGCGTTGCAGACGCCGGCGACGAGGCCGGTCGCGACGAGCAGCAACGCCGTCGTCGGCTCCATTCCCAGATAGCCTTCCATAGCGCGCGGAAGGATACCGTAAAGGCGGTTCTGCCTAAGGCACGTTCCGCAATGTGCTTATGCTCTCCGTGCGGCGGGCTTTACCGTTTCGTTCGTCCTACAATGCATGCGTGGACTGGCTCTCCGAAGCGCCGGCTCTCGTGGGTGGGTTGCTTTGCGGCGCATGACCGCCTCGGTGGTGCCCATGGCACGGAAGTCGCGAATACACATGAAGCGCGTATACGACGAACCTGCGAAGGCGGACGGAACGCGGGTGCTCGTCGACCGGATCTGGCCGCGCGGGGTTCGCAAGGATGAAGCCGCGATCGACGAGTGGCTCAAGGAGATCGCCCCGAGCACCGAGCTTCGCAAGTGGTTCGGCCACTCCCCGGAGCGTTGGGAGGAGTTTCGCAGGCGCTACGAAGCCGAGCTGGCGGAGAACGAAGACGCGGTCGAGCGGCTGCTCGACTTGTGCCGCAAGGGCGACGTGACGCTCGTCTACGCCGCTCGGGACGACGAGCACAGCAACGCGCGGGTCATCAAAGAGCTGCTCGAGCGCAGATTGCGCCGAGGGGCGTAGCTCGGATTCGCCGCCGGGCGGTAGACATGACGCGACGGCCCGCACTAATCTCGGGTTCGAGCCCGACCGCCATGCCGAGTCGGGCTGCTCGGCGCCAGAATCGTCCGGTGAATCGTCCAGAGAACGGCGCCTTCACGCATTCGAGGGGGTTCGATGGCCCGTTTCGTCCTGAACGTCGACGGCGAACGTCACGAGGTCGAGTCCGACCCGGATATGCCGCTGCTCTACGCGCTCCGTAACGATCTCACGTTGAGGGGGCCGAAGTTCGGCTGCGGGCTCGCGCAATGCGGCGCGTGCACCGTGATCATCGACGGCAACGCGACACGCTCGTGCGTGATTCCGATCTCGGCCGTCGAAGGGGCGTCGATCCGCACGCTCGATGGGCTCGGCACCGCGGAGCGGCCGCACCCGGTCCAGGCGGCCTTCATCGAAGAAGAGGCGGCGCAGTGCGGCTACTGCACGAACGGCTGGATCATAACGGCCGTCGCCGGGCTCGAGCGGAACCCGAATCCGAGCGACCGCGCGATACGCGAGATGCTCGCGGGGCTGAAGTGTCGATGCGGAACGCATATGGCGATCCTGCGTGCCGTGCGCCGCGCTGCGGACATGCTCGCGGCCGAGCGGTCGGTGGGCGCGCAACTCGACGGCCGCGAGTCGGAAGGCCGGGCGCAGGAGGGCAGCGCATGAGCCGAATCCATGCGAGCGAGGAGCGGCTGACGCAGCACGACGTAGGCGCACGCGATACGACCCCGCGTATTCGCCGAAGCGCAACCGATACGGCGGCCCGTGGCCTCGACCGTCGCAGCTTCCTGAAAGGCGGCGCCGCCCTCGTGTTCACGCTCGGCACGGGCGGCGGTTTGAGCATCTTGCCGTTCCGCTCCGCCGACGCGCAAAGCCGGTGGGCCGCGGCGCGGGGAACCGATCCGACGCAGCTCGATACGTGGATCGCGATCTCCGAGTCCGGCGACGTCACGGCGTTCTTCGGCAAGATGGACATGGGGCAGGGCGTCGACACCGCGATCGCGCAGATCGTCGCGGAGGAGCTCGATGTCGACGTCGAGCGCGTCAGCGTCGTGATGGGCGACACGCACCTGACGCCGAATCAGGGCGGCGCGAGCGGCTCGTCCGGTTGCCGGCAGGGCTCGATTCCGCTGCGCAATGCGGCCGCCGAGGCGCGGCGCGTGCTCGTCGAACGTGCGAGCGAGAAGCTCGGCGTGCCGGTCGAGCGCCTGCGCACGCAGAGCGGCGCCGTATTCGTCGCCGACGATTCGGGCACGAGCGTGACGTACGCCGAGCTGATTGCCGACGGGTTCGAGCGCGAGCTCGACTGGAACGGGCAATACGGCAACGGGCTCCTCGTCGAAGGCCGCGCCGAGCGGAAGTCGCCGCGGGAGTATCGCGTCGTCGGCACGTCGGTGCCGCGCAAGGACATTCCGGGCAAGGTTCTCGCGACGACCGAGTTCTGCCATCACGTGACGCTGCCCGGGATGCTGCATGGACGCGCGGTGCGGCCGCCGATCGCGAACGCGGTGCCCGTCGCGGTCGACGAGCGGTCGATCGCGCACATTCCGGGTGCGCGCGTCGTGCGCGTCGGCGATTTCGTCGCCGTCGTCGCGGAGCAGGAGTGGCACGCGATCAAGGCGGCGCGCGAGCTCGCCATCACGTGGAGCGAGACCGAGCCGCCGTTCCCGAGCATGGAGCGGCTTTACGACCATATCCGGTCTGCGCCGGTCGTCGCCGACAACTCCGTCGCCAACTTCGGTCCCCGCAGACCTTACGATCCGCAGCCGACCCTCGACGCGATCGCGGCATCGGCCGTCTCGCTCGAGGCCGAGTACGAGCTGCCGTTCCAGTCGCACGCGCGCATGGCGCCTTCCGTCGGCGTCGCCGACGTGCGCGATGGCGAGGCGCTGGTCTTCTCCGACACGCAGAAGCCGCACGACACGCGCAACGGGATCGCAAAGCTGCTCGGCCTGCCGCCCGAGCGCGTGCGCGTCGTCTGGCGGCCGGGCCCGGGCTCGTACGGACGAAGCGACGCGGACGAAGCGGCGTTCGAGGCGGCCGTGTTGTCGCGCGAGGTCGGGCGGCCCGTGCGCGTGCAGTGGATGCGCCATGAAGGGCACGCGTGGGATCCGAAGGCGCCGGCCGCCGTGATCACGTGCAAGGCCGGGCTCGACGCCGGCGGCAAGCTGACCGCGTGGTATTTTCGCGCGAAGGGTTTCTCCGGCTGGGACGTGATGTTCAACGCGTCCGATCCGAAGGACACGCTCGTCGGGCAGCTCATCGGCTGGCCGAAGGGCGACGCGCACAACTTCGGCGTGCCCGGCGAGTCGTACGCGTTTCCGAACGCCGTGAAGTTCTGGGAGACGATTCCGCCGCTGATGGATCGCGCGTCGCCGCTCCGCTGCGCGCACATGCGCGCGCCGCAGGAGCCGCAGCTCCACTTCGCGCAGGAGTGCTTCCTCGACGAGGTCGCGGCGCGCGCCGGCGTCGATCCGATCGAGCTTCGGCTTTCGCTCCTGACGAACGAGCGGGAGATCGCGGTGCTGCGTGCCGTGAAGGAGCTCTCCGGATGGGAGTCGCGGCCGTCGCCGCGGGCAAACGTCCGTGGCGACGTCGTGACCGGACGCGGCGTCGCGATCAACAGCGGCTTCGGCGGGCACGTCGCGACGGTCTGCGAGGTCGAGGTCGATCGGCGCAGCGGGCGTATCTGGGCGAAGCGCTTCTTCGTCGCGCACGACTGCGGGCTCGTGATCAACCCGAAGGGGCTCGTCGCGACGATCGAAGGCAACATCGTGCAGGGCGTGAGCCGCACGTTCGAGGAGGTACGCTTCGACGAGCGCGCCGTGCGCAGCGTCGACTGGGCGACCTATCCGATCCTCGACGTGATGGACGCGCCGGAAAGCATCGAGGTCGTCACGATCGACCGGCCGGAGCTTCCGCCCGGCGGCGCCGGCGAGCCCGCGCACGTCACGGTGCCGGCCGCGATCGCGAACGCCGTGTTCGACGCGACCGGCGTGCGGCTGCGCCGCATCCCGCTGCGCCTCGCCTGAAGAAATCGGGGTCGGAAAAATGTGTCAGACACCATTTTCCGAAGAAAGTGGTGTCTGACACATTTTTCCTCGTGTCGATTTTGGCCTCCGCCCGACGACTAACGTCGTAACCCCCATCGAAGCAGGAGGCAGCCATGATCGAGACTCCGCGTATCACCGAGCTACAAGCCGCGCCGACGGCCGTCATCCGTTTGCGGATTCCGCGCGCGCAGATGCCGCAGGTGTTCGGGCCTGCGATCGAGGAAATCTTCTCGACCCTCGGCGCGCAGGGCATCACGCCGACGGGTCCCGTGTTCGCGCATCATTTCCGCATGGAGCTCGGCATATTCGACTTCGAGGTCGGCGTGCCGGTCTCGAAGCCCGTCGCCGCGGCCGGTCGAGTGGAGCCCGGCCAGCGGCCGCAGGTCCGTGTCGCGCAGACCGTCTATCGAGGTCCGTACGAAGGGCTGCCCGACGCGTGGGGCCAGTTCCATGCGTGGGTGGAAGAGAACGGCCACGCGTACGCGCCGGATATCTGGGAGTGCTACGTCGACGGCCCGCACTCGACGTCCGATCCGAGCAAGTACCGAACCGAGCTCAATCGGCCGCTCGCCGACTGAGCCGGCGGCGGCCGTTGAGCGACGCCGTCACGGCGCGGCCGGAGCCGTTCCGGCCCGCGCCCGTCGCATGCCGACGAACTGAGCCTCGGCTATCGCCGCGACCGCGATCGCCTGCGCGACGACGAACGCCGTCCCGAGCGTATTCGGCTCGAGCCATCCGGTCCACAGCGCGAGCAGGCTCTCGATCGCCCAGATCGCATTCAGCACGATCACGGTGATCACGCCGGCGGACGAGGGCACGGTGCGACGCGCGAGATGACCCACGCCGGCGGCGAAGAGGAGCAGCACGGCGCCCGCCGCCCGCAGCACGATCGGCGAAATCGCGAGGAGCTCGCCGAGCACGCTTCCGGCGAGCAACAGCGCGCTGCCCATCAGCAGGCACGTGACCGCGTCGAAGGCGAGGACGGCGCGGAGCAGCTTGGTGTGACCTCCAATCATCGAAGACCTCCTTGGTCCGAGCGGACCGTGGTTATTGAGCCGTATCGGCGACCGCTGCATTGCATTCGATGACGGAACGCGAGTCGATTACCTCGGAGGTAATGGTGGCGATGCCGCGCGCCGCTATCATCGAGAGCATGGTTACCGATCGAGTCGCGCAGCCCGTCGGCAGGCTGCTGAAAGAGTGGCGAATGCGCCGGCGCTTGAGCCAGCTCGAGCTCGCGCTCGAAGCGGAGACGTCGCCGCGGCATCTGAGCTTCATCGAGACCGGCCGATCGACGCCGAGCCGCGAGATGCTGCTGCGCCTCGCGGAGCGGCTCGACGTGCCGCTCCGCGAGCGCAACACGTTGCTCGTCGCGGCCGGCTATGCGCCACGGTTCCCGGAGCGGCGCCTCGACGATGGCGAGCTTGCTGCAGCGCAACGCGTCGTCGAGCTCGTGCTGAAGGGACACGAGCCGTTCCCGGCCCTCGCCGTGGATCGGCACTGGAACCTCGTCGCGCGGAACGACGCCGTTCCGCCCCTGCTCGTTGGCGTCGATCCCGCGTTGCTCGAGCCGCCGGTCAACGTGCTGAAGCTGAGCCTGCATCCGAACGGGCTCGCGCCGAGAATCGTGAATCTCGCGGAGTGGCGAGAGCACTTGCTCGATCGGCTGCGGAAGCAGATCGAAGCGACGGCCGACTCCGTGCTCGCGGCGCTGCTCGCGGAGCTAGAAAGCTATCCGGCACCGAGCGCGGCCGGTCACGAGAGCACGATCTCGAAGTACGGCGGCATCGCGGTGCCGCTGCGGCTCGCCGTCGACGGCGGCGAGCTCGCGTTCTACAGCACCACGACGGTGTTCGGCACGCCGCTCGACGTCACGTTGTCGGAGCTCGCGATCGAGGCGTTCTTTCCGGCGGACGAGCGGACGGCGGCGGCGCTCGCGTCGAATCTGTCTCGGGTGCGCTGAACCACTCGCCTGCCCCGCCGAGGAAGACTGAGCTACGACGTCGGCAAGCGTCGGCGGTCTACCGCACCGATCGGCTCCTGAGCCGCCGCGCTGCGAGGAGGAGCGCACCGCACAGCCGGCGAGGCTTAGCGATCGCATCGTCGACCCGAAGATCCTGCGAGATGCTTCGTAATGAACCGCGCTTTGGCCTCTCTATATTCTTCCATCGGTCGGCCTTCGTACGCTCTCTTCAGCTCGTTGTATTTCTCGCGAAGGTCCGGATCCGTTTCCAGCATGCTGCGCCACGCAAGAAACGTGTCCGCCGATCCTCCGACGGCGACCAGCTGAACGCCCAGCTCCGGATTCGTCCTCTTGTCGAGGAAGGCCGAGAAGTCTGCGCTTCGGGTCGATTCCGTATTCCTTTCGAAGATCGATGCCAGTACGTCTTCGGCAGCCTGGAACGCATCCTGAGGCACTCGCACGAGGACGTCGAGGTCGCCCTTCGTTACGGATCCGCGAACGGCTGTGCTGCCCACGTGATGGATCTCGGCGTCCGGCAGTCGTGCGAATTGCTCGGATGGCGTCCAAGCGAACAGATCGGCTTGTAGATACCGTACGCGCGTCGAGCCGACCCTCTTTGCGTTGATGGCCAACATCTCGCTCGACGCGTCGACAACCGTCAATCGATCGGCGTAGCCGAGCAATTTCTCGGTCCAGATGCCGGTGCCGCCGGCGAGCTCCAGAATCTTGCCGCGCGGCTCGAACTTGCGGAGCGCGGCGTCGAGCTCGCCGATATCCGAGAACCACTGCGCATTGAGCTCGGGGCCGCGGTCGTAACGACCTTTCCGCAGCCACCATTCGTCGTACTCGTCGGCGCGAGCGCGTAGTACGCCACCTGTTGCGCAAGGTTGCTGGTCTCGTTTCCGCTCACCAGGGCAGATCTCCAAGCATGAGGGCTCGATTCGAAGGCCTCGTCGTCAACCACTCGCCGGACGTCTCGTTTGCCGCCGTCACAGCCCAACGGTTTCCCCCCGCCAGATACCATTTTCGCTTCTGGCTACCAGAAGGACGGCTTCTGTGCCACGGGCCTGAACGAGAATCTCACCGCCGGGGCTCCAGACCGCGCTTCGGCCCGCCGACTCATAGGTGCCGACGGAGGCCGCGTGATTCGCCATGACCGTAAGGAGCCGGTGACTTCGTGCATAGCCTGCGAATCGAGGTGAGTGCGTTCGATACCACTCCGACCGTCACGTCTCCTTGGAGCCAGTACACTCCGGCGTCGCGGCGCTCCTCGAGGTGACGCGAGAACGGAAAGGTCTTCCATCCGCGCCTCGCGAGCTCCAGCGCTAGTGCGCGTCCCAGACCTTTTCTCCCTCCGGTTACCAGCGCCGAGAGCATGACCTTGGACGGGTGATTACGGCGCGTCGCGATGCGCGTCGGAGGGTTGGGGCCTTTCCGGACCAGCGATGTCCCGGGGTTGTCCGTCGCACCATCGACAGGTCAGCGCGGACGGCCTTTCGGCATTATGGTCGCTCGCCAGCCGCCCATAGGAAGATGTTGTCGTATCGGACGCTCCCGTCAGGGCGCATGTGGCCACGGTCGGCATTGGCATAGACGGCGCGAACGGCCTCCTCGCCGCTGTGGGCGATGGCCGCTTGGTTGACGCCGGCGCTGGAGTTGCCGCGCCACGATGCTTCGATGCTCGGGAAGACGAAGGGGCAGGCGACCTCGCCCTCGTCCAAAACGCGCAAGCCGGCGTCTTTGAGAACGCCCGCTAGCGCTCCGGGCTCGGACAGCGCCCCTGGATGCGGTGGCGGAGCCCCGGGCGGTGGAGGCGGCATCAGCGGACCGAGCCCGGGCATGACGGCGGTCAGAAACTCGCACTTCTCGGGCGGTCCCCAGGCCGTGACGACGACTCGCCCGCCGGGCCGCGTGACGCGAACGAGCTCGCGCATGGCGGCCGCCATGTCGGCCGCGTAGAAGACGCTGTTTACGGCGGCGACCGCGTCGAAGCTGGCATCCGCGAAGGGGAGCGACTCGAGATCTCCCTCCCGTATGTCGGCCGACGGCAACCGTTGCCGCGCTATGGCCAAGAGGTTCGGCGAGGCGTCGAGAGCTGACACCTCGGCGCCGCGAAAGCTCGCCAGCAAGGCCAGCAGCCCGGCGCCGCAACCGGCGTCGAGCATGCGCGTGCCCGCGGTGACGCGGGCGGCGTCCAGCGTGGCGCCGAAAAGCGGCAGGCACACTTGCTCGACGTAGGTCGCCCAGTCCTGTGCTCGTGCTCCCCAGAGCTGACCTTGAATGCCTGCGCTTCCCATAGGCGGCCTCGATAGGCTAGCGAAGCATGAGTCTCGGAGCCGAAGATTGTTGCAATTATAATGCGGTCGGCTCGCGGGCAGGCACGTCCGTCGCTCAATCCGTCCGCCGAATGGGTTTCTCCGACACGACATCTCCAATGGCGATGATGCCGCCAGTTACGATCCTCGCGTTTAAGCCGCCTCGATGCACGAAGAACCGCACGACTTCCCTGTAAGTGTTCTTCGCCCATTTCGCACACGGCTCGCATAACTCGATTCCCTCGAGCTCGCACTGCCCGACGAAGAATCGCCGTCCCACCAGTGCGTTCAGATCGATGCCGGTCGTGACGAGATTCCGTCGCGGCGCAGCGGGGTGCATGGCAAGACCCGTTTCTCGAACGAATCTGGTTATCTGCTCGAGCTCGATGAGCGTGACCTGCTGCCCGGCATCCTTCCGATTCCGGATGTCCGAATAGCGATCACCTCTCAAACCGGTTTCGGCTATGGCCTCGACCGACTCCACGGCCTCACAGGGGGCGGCTCTTTCCGGCGCGACGAATATGTACTCGATTCGACCCATGGCGCTTCCTCGGCTAGGCAATACTATTGCCGGTCTCTATGGCGCTGGCGATGGCGTCGAGCAATCCCCGGCCCGGAACGCCGGGTTGCACGTGGAAACTCGGCATTCCGAGCGCCGCTGCTGGCTCTATATCGCGCCGCACGTCGTCGCCGATCATCAGGCAGTCTTCGGGCCTCACGCTCAGCAGCTCGAGGGCTGCTCGGAAGATCGTGATGCTCGGCTTCCAATGGCCGCAATCCCCCGGAGTGACCACTCCTCGAACGTGTGGCCTCAACCCGGTTGCGTCGATCTTCCTCAACTGGGTTTCTCGATCTCCGTTCGTGATGATTACCTTGGGTATCCAACGAGTGCGCGACAGAAACTCGGAAACGTCCGGTAGAAGCCGCCATGACGCCTCATACGCTTCTTGATAGACGCGAAAGGACGCATCCGCGGCGGCGTCACTCAGCGGCTCCCCGAGGAAGTCCCGAACTCGGCAGCGGCGTTGCTCCTGGAAAGAAATTTCGCCTTGCTCGTAGCGCAGCCAATGTCGATTTGCCGCGTCGCGCCAGGCCTGGAGGGCCTCGGCGTCATCCGAGAAGGCGCACTTGTGCCTGTGCGCCGAGAGAAAGGCGACGAACCCGTTGGCGGACGCGCTGCGGTCATCGAGCAACGTATCGTCCAGGTCGAGGAGAAGAGCATGCATAAGTATTGCAAGTTCGAGAATCAAACGGGTGGTGGAGTGGCGCTTCCGTCTGGATGGCGGTTACGGCTACCTTGGTGCATCCGGCAGAGCTCCGATGACTCGCAAGAACCGCACCGACATCTGGTACCGAAACGCGCTGATCGACTCGAAACTCGGACCGCTGACGTATAGGGACGGCCAGTCGAAAGGCACAGGATAGAGAGCGCCGATCAAGCATGATGCGCCGTCAACGCGCATTCTTGTCCAGCTGCTCGGCAAGGCCGATGAGAATTCCTTCTGGGCCGCGGATGTAGCAGAGCCGGTAGACACCTTCGTAATCGACCACTTGATCGACCACCGTCGCACCGAGCTTGCCGAGCCGGGCGAGGGTGTCGTCGAGGTCGTCGACGGCGAACATGACGCGCAGGTATCCCAAGGAGTTCACGGGTGCTCTGCGGTGATCGGACGCGATGACGGGGGCGTCGAAGCGCGAGAGCTCGAGGCGGCCGTGACCGTCGGGGGTGCGCATCATCGCGACCTCGACTCGCTGACCGTGCAATCCCGTGACGCGGCCGGCCCATTCGCCTTCGATCGGCATCCGGCCTTCGAGCGTGAGGCCGAGCTCCGTGAAGAAATCGACGGCAGCATCGAGGTCTTCGACGACGATGCCGATGTTGTCCAGGCGCTTGACTGCCACGCTGCCTCCTTTGCCGGCTAGCGGCCTCGTATCTTTGACATGCAAAGCGGCTCCCACGCCTTACACGGGCGCGGCAGCGTGACACTCTGACATGTCCGCTACATCTGAATGTTAGGCCGCTGCAACAATGCGGTCGATGCTTTCGACGGCGTTGCGAACCCCGTCTTCCTGGACATCATCGATGCCAGCTCCTTTGCGCGCTCGCGGACCTCATCACGCTCGGCAAACGAAATTGCCTGGGCAAGGGCCGCGGCATCGATTCTCGTATGCTCTACGTATCGCGGTGCGACACCTGCCTTGGCCAACCTATCGGCCCAGAAGAACTGATCACCGGCAAACGGGATCACGATCGAAGGCACGCCGGCTCGCGCGGCCGCATGTGACGCGCCGGCGCCTCCATGATGAATCACCATGGACATCCTCGGGAAAAGCCAGGCATGGGACGTCTCGCCGACCGCGAAGAAGTTGGATGGCAGCTCGGTTGGCAGTATGCCGCTCCAGCCGGGGTAGAAGATCGCCCTTCGGCCTGCCACCGCGTCGATTACCGCCGCGAGAAGCCTTCTCTTGTCGAATCCGCCCATGCTCCCGAACCCGACGTATATCGGCGGGGGACCCTCGGCGATGAACTCTGCCAGATCTGCTGGAGGCGTCCAGTGATCGTCCGCAATTTGCCAGGCGCCGCAAATCTGCACTTCCGCAGGCCAGTCCCTCGGCTGCGGCACCAAGTGTCGGGAAATGCCATACAGGATCGGATATCGTCGCCACATCCTGCGGCGTTTGGGCTGGCCGGCAATCCTGGAGCGCGCTTCGTTCAAGCTCCCGCGGAAGTGTCGCCACAGCAGGCGATTCACGGCGTGGTGACTGGCCAGGTTGAGCCACCCTGCATTCGCCAAGGCCGTAGCAGCGACGAGGCGAACTCTCTCGTTGGCGAGATCGGCCACAGGCCCAGCCCGATAGCCGGAATGTCCAAGCACTCTCCGACCGATAGGCCGACGTAGCTTGCGATGCCCGAGAAAAGAACGGCGTCCGAGGAGCGCGCGTCGTCGAGAGCAGACTGCATCCAAGCCGCCGTGTTGGCGTTGGCGAGCCTGGCAACGGCCCGCGTCATGCGTTGAACTCCGCCGCCGTCTTTCATCAGCTTCGACAACGCTGCTTCGGCCTCGCCCCCAGCCTGCCGAATGTCTCCCGCGAAGGGCGTAGCGTTCACCCGGAGACGCGTTGCGGTCGGGAGTGTCGAACGATCGGCGAATAGATGAACGTCGTGACCCGCGTCCATCAGTCCGCGGCACAATGCGACCAGCGGCCGCGTATCTCCTTCGGTGCCGTAAGTAACGACGGTGAAGCGCATATCGATGAGGATCTAGCGAGCCGGTCAAGCGTCGTTCGGCTTCGCTCTCATGAACCGACATCTACGAGCGGACTGCGCGCAGTCTCGCTGCGTCGCTCCTCAGACGGGCCTATCGAGGCGGGTTCTTGTACTCGAAGAGCTCCACGACGTTGCCGGAAGGATCTTCTACGAGAATCTGTCTGCCGGCGCCCTCCGCGACGTCACCGCGAAAGCGGGCACCCTTGCTTTTCAGCTCCGCGATCATCCGATCCAGGTCCTGGGTGATGATCATGAATCTGGCCCAGCCGCCAGGCTCGGGGTTGCCGCCGGCTTTCCCGGCGCTGCCCGCGCCGGGAGCATTCAAGAAGAGCTCGAGATCCTCCCGCCTGAGCGAAGCGAACTTGCCTGACTGATGCATCTCGACGGAGAAGCCAAGCAAGTCGCGATAAAACTCGACGGCCTTGTCGACGTCCTCAACGATGTATCGGACCGATGCCATCACCAACTTCCTGTGCGAGTGGCGCCTCGATCTTGCGCAGCACATTGTATCTCATCGCCCGTACGCGAGCCGGGCGCACCGTTCCGACAAACGCCGAAGCGCTCGTTGTACACGGTTGAGGACGCGGCGCCTTGCCCCCATTTCCCGAAGCCGCTTGCGGCAGGGTTAGACTTGCTCCTTACGTCGGTTCGTCCGTCGGCACAGGACCGCGCCGACGGCGGCCGGGAGCAGGATGGAGGGAAGAGGGATGAGCATCTGGGAACGAGCGCGCATGAGTGCAGTCAAGCCGCCGGCGCGCACGCAAGGGCCGCGGACGCCCGGGCGCAACGGCGACCGGGCTCCCAGCATGCCTCCGGCGAATACGTGGATCTGGTTCCTGCTATTGCTGCTGCTCAACTTCCTGCTCTTTCAGTCGTTCTTCGCGGGCCGGGATGCGGCGCTGACGATCCCGTACACCGTGTTCAAGGAGCAGGTCGTCGCGGGCAACGTCGCCGAGATCTACAACCAGGGCCAGCGGATCGAAGGCCGGTTCAACGAGCCGGTGACCTATCCGCCCGCCGAGACGCCAGAGGCCGGCGGCGAGGGTGCGTCCCCATCGCAAACGCGACGCGCCGAGCCCCGCACCGGGACGACGTTCGAGACGACCCTTCCGACGTTCGTCGATCCGGGCCTCGAGGCGCTCCTAATCGAGAACGGCGTCGCCATCACCGCCGAGCCGATCGATACGGGCACCTCGCCGCTTGGCTTGCTCCTGTTCGGCTTCGGCCCCGCGATCCTAATCATCGCGTTCTACGTGTGGCTCTTCCGGCGCGCGGCGAAGCAGGGCGGCGGCTTCGGCGGCCTCATGGGCATCGGCCGGAGCCGCGCGCGACGCTACGATGCGGAGCGCGACGAGCGCGTGACGTTCGACGACGTCGCGGGCATCGACGAGGTCGAGAACGAGCTCGTTGAGATCGTCGATTTCCTGAAGCAGCCCGAGAAGTACACGCGCCTGGGCGGCACGGCGCCGAAAGGCGTGCTGCTCGTCGGGCCGCCGGGCACGGGCAAGACGCTGCTCGCGCGCGCGGTCGCGGGCGAAGCGGGCGTGCCGTTCTTCTCGATGAGCGCGGCGGAGTTCGTCGAGATGATCGTCGGCGTCGGCGCCGCGCGCGTGCGCGACCTGTTCCGCCAGGCGCGCGAGCATGCGCCCGCGATCATCTTCATCGACGAGATCGACGCGATCGGCCGTGCGCGGAGCGGCGTCGCGTTCGGCGGCGCGGCGGCCGAGCACGAGCAGACGTTGCAGCAGATCCTGACCGAGATGGACGGCTTCTCGAGCCGCGAAGGCATCATCGTGCTCGCCGCGACGAACCAGCCGGACGTGCTCGACCGCGCGCTGCTGCGTCCCGGACGCTTCGACCGCCGCCTCGTCGTGAACCTGCCGGACAAGAAGGGACGGGAGGAGATCCTGAAGATCCACACGCGACAGTCGCCGCTCGCGGCCGACGTCGATCTCGCGGAGCTCGCCGCATCGACGCCGGGCTTCTCGGGCGCCGACATCCGCAACCTCGCGAACGAGGCCGCGTTGCTCGCCGCGCGGCGCGGGCAGAACGAGGTGCGCCAGCGAGACTTCCTCGACGCGCTCGAGAAGATCGTGCTCGGCCCGGAGCGTCCGCTGCTCCTGACGCGCGAGGACCGCGAGCGGATCGCGTATCACGAGAGCGGGCACGCGATCCTCGGGCTGATCGTGCCCGGTGCCGATCCGGTGCACCGCGTGACGATCGTGCCGCGCGGCCAGGCGCTCGGCGTCACGTATCAGCGTCCGGATAGCGACCGATACAACTACCCGGAGTCGTATCTGAAAGCGCGGATCATCGGCATGCTCGGCGGGCGCGCCGCCGAGGAGATCGTCTACGGCACTCGAACGACGGGCGCCGAGAACGACATCGCGCAGGCGACGGATCTCGCGCGGAACATGGTGACGCGCTGGGGCATGAGCGACGAGCTCGGGATGGTGCAGCTCGCACCGCAGCGCAATCCCTATCTCAGCGGACCGAGCGGCTTCGTCGGCGAGAAGCCGTTCAGCGAGGACACCGCCCGCCGGATCGACACCGAGGTGCAACGGATCATCGACGAGAGCCACGCGGAAGCGAAGCGGCTGCTCACCGCGCATCGCGCCGAGCTCGACGCGCTCGTCAAGGCGCTGCTCGAGCGCGAGACGCTCGACGAGGAGGAGATCCTCGAGGTGACTGGACTACGTCGGCGCTCCGACGCCGACGAGCGGACGACGGCGACGATGTGACACAGGTCGAGCACGCGTCCGCAAGACGCGCGCTTTGTGATTCGCGTCGTGCCGCGAAACCATGGACTCGGGTACCGTCGCACGGTGGAGATATTGCTGCCGCCGACGGCAGGACTCGATTCATGACGACCCCCGTGACCCACATCCCGAAGCGTGCGGCGGCCCTGTTCGGCGCGGCATTCGCCATCGTCTTTCTGTTCACGTATGACCCCGAGGAGTTGCCTCCCGGAGTGCTGAGCGCATCGAAGTGGTTCGTGCTGCTGCCGGCCGCGTTCCTGTTTGCGCTGCGGCCGGCCGACAAGCCGTGGCTGATGGGCCTCGTGCTGACGGGCGGCGTGTTCTTCGGTGTGTGTCTCGCGGCGATCCTGTACGCGTCCAATCTGTGGCCGATCGCGGGTGTGTACTGGACGTGGCTCTGGCTGCCGCCGATCGTCGTCGGCACGGCGGCCGGCATGCTGCTCGGCTGGGCGTCGAGGGGAACCGGGAAGCGGCCTTCCTCGAAGCGGACCACGTGATGTCCAGGGGCCGCTCAGTGCTCGGCGGAGAACCGTGATGGCGCTCTTTCAAGGTGTGCTGTTCCTCGCCCTCGGCTACGGCCTCCTGGCCGTCGTGTATCGGTCGCTCGCCCACGGCTGGCTGCCTTTCGGAGTGAACGGCTTCAAGGGCCGCTTGGAGCTTCGAATGGACGAGCAGCCGTTCAAGTACTGGGCGGCGTTCACCTTCTATTGCGCCTTCGGAGTCTGGTGCATATTTCTTGCATTCGGCGTGCTGACCGGAGCGTTCGAGCCGTTACCGCTCGACTGAATCTCGGCGCCGGCGCATGAGCCGGGACGCGCAGAGCGGCCGGCGCTCCTCGGCGCCCAAGCATCTTCGTCGAAGGATTCCGGAGGTCCCATGGCCTGTCGGCTGTTTACGCCGTTCAAGATTGCAGAGCTCGAGCTCGTGAACCGCATCGTGATTGCGCCGATGTGCCAGTACTCGGCCGAGGACGGCTGCATGACGGACTGGCACGTCATTCACCTCGGGCACCTCGCTCTTTCCGGCGCTGCGCTCCTGACGATCGAGGCGACGGCCGTGACGCCCGAAGGCAGGATCACGTACGCGGACGTCGGCCTGTACTCCGACGCATGCGAAGCCGCGATGCGCCGCACGCTCGATGCCGTGCGCCGCTGGTCCGACATGCCGATCGCGGTCCAGCTCGCGCACGCCGGCCGTAAAGCGTCGACGGAGGTGCCGTGGAAAGGCGGCGGGCAGCTGCCGGAGGATCATCCCGGCGGCTGGCGTACCGTGGCGCCATCCGCGATCCCCTATCTCGAGGCGGACACGCCACCCGTAGCGCTCGATCGCGAAGGGCTCGCCCGCGTGCGCAACGCGTTCGCGGACGCCGCGCGGCGCGCGGTGCGGATCGGCCTCGATGCGATCCAGATCCACGCGGCGCACGGCTATCTGCTGCACGAGTTCCTGTCGCCGCTGTCGAACGCACGCGACGACGAATACGGCGGCTCGCTCGAGAATCGAATGCGCTTCCCGCTCGAGGTGTTCGACGCGGTGCGTGCCGTCGTGCCCCCCGAGAAGCCGGTCGGCGTCCGCGTATCGGGAACCGACTGGGCGCCCGGCGGATGGGACATCGAGCAGACGGTCGAATTCGCGCGCGCGCTCGAGGCGCGCGGCTGCAGCGCGATCCATATCTCGAGCGGCGGCATGACGCCTGCGCAGCAGATTCCGATCGGGCCGGGCTATCAGGTGCCGCTCGCGCGCGCGGTGAAGGCCACGGTGAAAATGCCGGTCGTCGCGGTCGGGCTGATCGTCGACTTCGATCACGCCGAATCGATTCTCGTCGCGGGCGACGCGGACCTGATCGCGCTCGCGCGTGCGATGCTCTACGACCCCCGGTGGCCATGGCATGCCGCGGCGCACTTCGGCGCGAGCGTCAAGGCGCCGAAGCAGTATCTCCGCTCGCAGCCGTCGCGCTATCGAAATCTATTCGACTTTCGCGCGGAGAACTGACGGCCGCTATTGGTTGTCGACACACTTCTCGCCGAGCGACTCGACGATGAAGTCGACGAACGCGGTGACCTTCGTGCTCACGAGCCGCCGCGACGCGTGCAGCACCCAGATCTCGGACGTGCGGTGCGGCACGGTGCTCCAGATCGCAAGACGCCCCTCGTCGGCGGCGTCCTCGACGACCGCCCGCGGCAGGAGCGCGACGCCGGCGCCTGCGCAGACGGCATCCCGCACCATCAGTAGCGACGAGAGACGAATGCGCACGTCGGGCATGATCTCGAGCCGCTCGGTGACGCGCCACGGGCCGTTGTCCGCCAGATGGATCATCGCGACCGCCGGCACGCGCGGCGGCGTGCCGTCGCGCGCGGGTCTCGGCCGGCGCATGCCGGGCGGCGCGGCGACGACGAGCGCATCATGGCCGATACGTCGGCCGACGAGCGTCTCGTCCTTGCGCGGATTGACGCGAACGACGACGTCGTAGCCATCGTCGACGAGATCGACGTAGCGATCCTCGGCAATGACCTCGAGCTCGACCTCCGGGTAACGGCGGTTGAACTCCGCGGCGAGCGATCCGAGGAGCGTCTGCCCGATGAACAGCGGCACGCTGACGCGCAGCTTGCCGCGCGGCCGAAACGAGCCCTCCGCCAGGCACTGGCCGACCTCGAGGATCTCGGCCAATAGCGTGCTCGTTCGCTCGTGCAGCGCGCGGCCGTCCTCGGTGAGCTTCAGCGTGCGCGCCCCTCGCTCGAAGAGACGCACGCCGAGGCTTTCCTCGAGTGCCATCACTCGCCGCGACAGCGTCGCCTTCGGTCGACCGCTCGCACGGCTCGCCTTGCCGAAGCCGCCCACGGAAGCGACGAGGTCGAAGTCGGCGAGGAGGCCCAAGTCCAGTTTCGACTGATCCATTATTGGAACGATGCGTCCATGTTTTGTGGATTGTGGATCGAATTATGGACAGATTAACCTTTCGCGCCATCGGAAGCGAATCTGCCGCCCGACGCGGCGAAGAACGAGACGAAAGGAGCGTCACGATGACCACGATATGGGACGAGGTACGGGTAGGGAGGCTCACGCTGCCGCACCGTTTCGCGATGGCGCCGATGACGCGGAGCCGCGCGCTGCCGGACGGCACTCCAGGGCCGCTCGCGGCCGAATACTACGCGCAGCGGGCGTCGATGGGACTCTTGATCACCGAGGGTGCGCAGCCGTCGGATGACGGGCAGGGCTACATGTTGACGCCCGGCATCTACACGGATCGGCACGTCGCAGGATGGCGGCGCGTGACGGATGCGGTGCACGATGCAGGCGGGCATCTGTTCATCCAGCTGATGCACGTCGGGCGCGTGAGCCATCCCGACAATACGCCGCACCATCGGCAGGCGCTCGCGCCGTCGGCGGTCCCGACGGGCGAGAAAATCTTCACGCCGCGCGGCTTGATGGAGGAGCCGGTGCCGCGTGCGATGACGGTCGACGAGATCCGCGCGACGATCCGCGATTTCGCGTATGCGGCGAGCCGTGCAATCGAGGCGGGTGCGGACGGCGTCGAGATCCACGGCGCGAACGGCTATCTCGTTCAGCAGTTCCTGTCGGCGAACGCGAACCTGCGTGACGACGAGTACGGCGGGTCGATCGAGAACCGTGCGCGGTTCGCGATCGAGACGGCAGCCGCGATCGCCGCGGCGATCGGTCCCGAGCGTACCGGCATACGCCTGTCGCCGAGCTCGACGTTCAATGCGATCGACGAGGGCGAGCAGTACGAGGCGCTGTACCGCTATCTGGTCCGAGAGCTCGCGAAGCTCGACCTCGCGTACGTGCACATCGTGCACCACGGCAACGAGGAGCTCGTTCGCGACCTTCGACGCCTCTGGCCGAACGCGTTGCTGGTGAACCGTCCGGGACGTGCCCTCCACGAGCTCGCGGCGGACGTCGAAGCCGGGCTCGCGGACGTCGTCGCGGTCGGCCGCTGGGCGCTCGCGAATCCCGACTTCGTCGAGCGTTACCGCGCCCGCGCGCCGATGAACGAGCCGGATCCCGCGACGTTCTACGGCGGGGATGCGCGCGGATACACGGACTATCCGCGGCTCGATGCGTTCGAAGGCGCCGAGGCCGCAGCGGTTTCGGCTTGAAAGCGCGGAAGCGCGGAGGCCCGCCGTGCGCGGCGGGCCTATCGGGCTCCACGGTCGAGTCGCAGTTCGTCGACGTTCCGGCGATCAGGAACCGACGATCCCGCCGTCCTTCCGCATGATCGCGATCGTCGCGTCGCGCGGGATCGTCACGCCGTCGAACTCGAGCGGGAAGCTCGTTTCAGCCGGATCGCCATTGCCGGGGTGCTGCACGTTGATGAACATCGTGCGCCGATCCGGCGTCACGGCGATCCCGGTGACCTCGCAGCCCGGCACGCCTTCGAAGAGTCGCTTCACCTCGCCGCTGTCGGTGTCGGCGACGAGCATCTGATCGTTGAGGCCGTCCGCCTGGCCGCTGCCGTCCGTCTGGATGAACAGGCGGCCGTCCGGATCGGCCCAGAGGCCGTCCGGCGACGACAGCGATTCCTCCGTGCCGTGCGTTTCCTCGGCGATCAGGAAAATCTCCCATTGGAACCGCGTGCCCACATGGTGATCATCGTCGCGCCAGCGGATGATGTGCCCATGCCGGTTCGGCGCAAGCGGATTCGCGGCGTTCGTGTCGCGACGCCGCGAGTTGTTCGTCAGCGAGCAGTACACGTGCTCGTCAGGGCCGACGGTCGTCCATTCCGGACGGTCCATCGGCGTCGCGCCGACGATGTCCGCCGCCCGCCGCGCGAACATCAACACTTCCGCCTGCTCGGCGAACTCCTCGGCGAGCCGAGGATCGTCGATCGTGAGCTCGAGCCATTCGCCGGTGCCGTCGTCGTCGAACCTCGCCGCATAGAGCCTGCCGTGATCCAACGGGCTCAGGCCCTCGTCCCGCAGCGCTTTCCAGCTTCGGTCGGATACGAACTTGTAGATGTACTCGAAGCCTTCGTCGTCGCCCATGTAGCCGACGACGCGGTCGTCGCGGCCGACCGCGATCGCGCAGCCTTCGTGCCTGAAGCGCCCGAGCGCGGTGCGCTTGACCGGCGGCGCGGACGGCGCCATCGGATCGATCTCGACGACCCATCCGAAGCGGTTGCTCTCGTTCACGTAGTCCGGATTCGTGAGATCGAAGCGCGGATCGAACCGGCTCCAGCCATGGAACGACGTCCAGCGTGCGCTCAAGCCGTAGCGTTCCTGCCGCGCGTTCGGCGTGAAGCCTTCGCCGCCGAAGTAGAAGTGGATGTTCTCCTCGCACGTCAGATACGTGCCCCACGGCGTGTGCCCGTTGGAGCAGTTGTTCAACGTGCCGGCGAACGGATTGCCGGCCGGATTCCGGAGCAGCGGTGATCCGGCCGCGGGCCCGCTGAACTCGACCGGCGTGTTCACGTGGATACGGCGCGCGTAGCGGCTGTCGACGTGCTGCCAGCGGCCGTCCCGCTTCGCGAGCTCGACGATCGTGATGCCGTGCGCGTGCTGCGAGACGCGGACGTCGTCGAGGCTTTGCGGATCGCGGCCGAGGATGTGGCGGCTCATGCCGTACTCGTGATTCAGCACGAGGACGCCGCGGTCGCTCCCTTCGAGCGGGAAGAACCACATGCCGTCGTGCCCGATGCCCACCTGCTTCTCCTGATCGGCCGCGGTCGGCGGCCACCTGAACGCGGGACCTGTCGAAGGATTGATCGGCTCTCCCCAAGGAATCAGGACCTGCATCTGGTAGTCGGGCGCGATGCGCGGCACCTTGCCGCCGCCGCCTGCCACCGGGAGCGGCGTGAAGTCCATCAGGCCCGGCCGAGCTTTCGCTCCTGGCTTGCGCGCGGCCAGCGACCGTCCGGGCGATGACGCGAAGAACGCGGCCGCGGCCGACTGGAGTCCTCCGCGAAGCACGTCGCGCCGGCTCAAGTATCTGGACAACACGTCGCCGAACGGACGATTCGCGGATTTGTTGCTTCTGCCCTCGATCCGATTCTTCATCTGCAATCCTCTCCGAAACGGCATGGCTTCGTGTGCCGCCGCGAGCCTTCGAAGCCATCCGTCGCGCCGTACGCCGGCACGAGTGTCGCAAGGTTCGCCGCCGGCTGTCCACGGCCCTGCGTCGCGGAACGGGAACGGTCTGAGGTAGCATCCGCCCAGTCGCACGGCTCGATCAGCGCACGTCTCTCGACCGCGACCGATCGACGTCGGGAGCTAATCGGCAATCGATGGGGGCGCAAAGTGAAGGATTTCCCAAATGGTCTCGATTCGTCGTTGACGATGCGGATCGCCGTTGCGTTGATCGGCATCGTCGCCTGCGTGCCCGCCGGCGCCCAGAGCCTGCTCGATGGCAGTTGGACCACATATCGCCATCCGACCGGCGTGTTCCTCGAGCATCCTGCGTCGTGGCGCACGCAGCCGACCGAGGTCGGAATCGCGCTGGTGCCCGGCGATTTCGATCCGAATTCGGAGCTCATCGTTGCGCTCGGGGAGTCGGCGGCTGGGCTCCGCGGGCCCACCGATCCTCAGGTCGGTCAGTACCTCGACGTGCTGGTGAGCCAGGTGGCTTTGGCCATGAGTCGGACCGGCCAGCCGACCTCGATCGACTTCCGCGACGGCACGGGGGCGCTCTACGAGTATCGGGGTGTGCTGAATACGGGGCAGCCGGCGGGGGCGCAGTTCCGCGCGGCGATCCTCGGCGGGTATGCCGTCGCGGTCGCAATCATCGCGACCGAGGAGAGGTTGCGTCAGCGTGAGCCGGTCCTGCAGCGGATCTTCGCGAGCCTCGGTCATGCGGAGCCGCGGCGGGATCCTGCGCTCGTCGGCACCTGGCGAGCGACCAGCACCGAATCGGATTCGAGCCTGTCCGGCAGCGTGTTCTTCCGCACGGATTCCGTTTACACGCTGGGGCCAGACGGTCGGCTCACGACCCAGAGTCGCACTCAGGGACGCGTCACCGGTGCGGAGGGCGGGACGGCCGCGCGTGACACGGAAGAGCAGTCGGCCGGCTCGTGGAGCGCAGAGGACGGGCGTCTTTTCATATTGTGGGACGACGGCACGTCGACGGCCGCAAGCTACGAAGCGACCGGCGACGCCGCGAACGTCAGTGTGGATGGTGCGAGGACGTCGATGCGTCTTCAGCGCGTGCGCTAGGGCGAGTCGAGGGACGTGAAACCGGCGCCGAGGACGTTTGGGCAGACCGGCGGCCGGGACGGTCGCCGCGGCGTCGGAGCGACGAACCGACGACGGAGGCAAGCATCTCCAGGGAACGTTGAATGGAAACGACGGTAACGGAGCGAAGCATCTGCGTCTATTGCGCGTCGAGCCAGCGCTGCGCGCCCGCATACCACGCCGCGGCCCGACGCGTCGGCGAGATTCTCGCCGACGAAGGCTATTCGATCGTGTATGGCGGCGGGCGCGCAGGCTCGATGGGCGCGCTCGCGGACGGGGCGCTCTCGCGCGGCGGCACGGTGGTCGGCATCCTGCCGAAATTCATGATGGAGCTCGAATGGGGACACCCGAAGCTCACGGAGCTGCGTATCGTCGAGGACATGCGAGTGCGCAAGCACTCCATGCTGTCGCAGAGCTCGGGGCTCGTGACGCTGCCGGGCGGCACCGGGACCTTCGAGGAGCTGTTCGAAGCGCTTTCGTTGAAGCGACTCGGGCTCTACGTCCATCCGATCGTGCTGCTCAACACGAACAATTACTTCGATGCGCTGATCACGCTGCTCAACAAAGCGGTCGACGAGCAGTTCCTCGACGAGCGTCACCTTGCGATGTGGCAGGTCGTCAGCGAGCCCGAGGAGATTCCGGAGGCGCTGCGCACGGCACCGGCCTGGTCGGAGAAGGCGCGCGAGTTCGCGGCGATTCGGTAACGTCGACGCAGCGCGTGCCTTCGCGCATTGCGGAACGCCGATGGCGCCGCTTCGTGCGGCCTCCGTCAAGAGACCCCGGTATCCTGCTTCGCGAGGCGCGCCACGCGTGCCGACTCGAGCAGCGACACAGCGACGATCGCGGCGCACGACAACAGGAATCCGGGCACGAGCTCGTAGAGATCGAACAGCGCGCCGTCGAGCTGCGGCCAGACGACGACCGTCAGACCGCCGACGACGATGCCGGCGAGCGCGCCGTTGCGTGTCATGCCTTCCCAGTAGAGCGACAGCACGATCGCCGGACCGAACGCGGCCCCGAAGCCGGCCCACGCCCACGCGACGAGCGACAGCACGCGGCTCTCCGGGTCGAGGCCGAGCAGAAAGGCGACGAGAGCGATCGCGAGCACCGCGAGCCTGCCGACCCATAGAAGCTCGGTCCGGCCGGCGTTCGTGCGAAAGAGGCCGCGATAGAAGTCCTGTGCGAATGCCGACGACGACACGAGCAGCTGCGCCGACGCCGTGCTCATGATCGCGGCGAGGATGCCTGCAAGGCAGACGCCCGCGAGCGCGGGATGCAGGAACTCCGTGGCGAGGCGGATGAACACGGTCTCGCTGCTCGCGCCCTCGAGCGGAGGGTCGAGCGCGAGCACGCCGGCGAGGCCGACGATGACCGCCGCGGCGAGCACCGTGACGACCCACACCATTGCGACGCGGCGGGACGTCGTCAGCTCTTCGGCGCGACGGATTGCCATGAACCGCGCGAGGATGTGCGGCTGGCCCGGGTAGCCCAAGCCCCAGCCGAGCAGCGATAGCACGCCCAGCGCGCCGAGCGCTTCGCCGCCGGCGCCGAGCCACGGATCGAGCAGCGCGGGATTGCGCGCCGCGAGGCCGTCGAGCGCCGGCCCGACGCCGCCTGCGAGCTGCACGCCGAGGCCGGCGACCAGAACGAGCGCGACGAACATCAGCGTGCCTTGCAGCACGTCCGACCAGCTGACCGCGAGGAAGCCGCCGAAGAACGTGTAGGCGAGCATCACGATCGAGCCCCAGAACATCGCCTCGGCGTAGGGCATCGCGAAGAGTGTCTCGAAGAGCCGGCCCGCGGCGACGAACCCGGAGCTCGCGTAGAACGCGAAGAACACGAGAATGAACGCCGCCGAGATCGTGCGCAGCACGTGCGAGCGATCGTCGAAGCGCCGCTCGAAGTAGTCGGGCAGCGTCAGCGAGTCCGCGAGGCGTTCCGTGCGCGTGCGGAGCTTCGCCGCGATGAACCGCCAGTTGAGCCACGTGCCGATCGCGAGGCCGAGCGCGAGCCAGACCGCGTCGAAGCCCGCGAGGTACGCGAGGCCCGGCAGGCCCATCAGCAGCCAGCCGCTCATGTCCGAGGCCTGCGCCGAGAACGCGGTGACCCAGCTGCCGAGCTTGCGTCCGCCCAGGATGAAGTCGCCGAGCGTGCGCGTGCGGCGATACGCCAAGAAACCGAGCAGCAGGCAGACCGCCATGTAGGCGATGAGGGCGGCGACGATCGTCGGGCTGTTCTCGATCATGTCGTTCGATGTCGGCGGCCGGATCGGCCGCGTTCGTCCCGGCAGCCAATGGTAAGCGAGGTCGGGCGATCGCGCGCCGGCGGCGGGAACGCCGCGGGGATCGGGGAGTTACGCGCGGGAGGCGGGCCGCGGCGCGGGCTTCGGCGCCGGCTGCTCTTCGGAGCCGTTGGCCGGCTCGATCGCGAGAACGAAGTCGCCATCGTGCTCCTCGAGCCCTTGCGCACAAGCCGCTTCGAGGACTTCGGCCGCCTTCTCCTCGCGCAGAACGATCGGGTCGCGCCGGAGATCCTTGAGCAGCGCGCAGCACATCAGCACCATCACGACGGTGAAGGGCAGTGCCGCGATGAACGTGAGGTTCTGCACGCCCGAGAGCGCGGTATCGCCGCCGATCGCGAGCATGATCGCCGCGACGGCGCCGGTCGCCGCGCCCCAGAAGATCACGACCCACCGGGACGGCGCGAGCGAGCCTCGTTGCGACAGCGTGCCCATCACGACGGACGCCGCGTCCGCACCGGACACGAAGAAGATCGCGACGAGGACCATCACGACCACCGACGTGATCTCGACGAGCGGCAGATGCGCGAGGACGTTGAACGTTTGCGCCTCGGCGCCGCCGCCCGCGACCGCGGCGCCGTCCATCTCGAGGCCGATCGCCGTTCCTCCGAAGATCGCGAACCAGACGACGCTGACCGCGCTCGGCACGAGCAGCACGCCGCCGACGAACTCGCGAATCGTGCGGCCGCGGCTGATCCGCGCGATGAAGAGGCCGACGAACGGCGTCCACGAGATCCACCACGCCCAGTAGAAGACCGTCCAGCTCTGCAGCCAGGCGCTCATCGTCTCGCCGCCGGTGGCACCGGAGCGCGAAGCCATGAGGCCGAAATCGCTGAGATAGGCGCCGATGGACGTCGGAATCAGGTTCAGCACGAACACGGTCGGTCCGACGACGAAGACGAATATCGCGAGCGCGGCCGCGAGCACCATGTTGATGTTCGCGAGGTACTGGATACCCCTCGCGACGCCGGAGACCGCCGACGCAATGAAGCAGACCGTCAGCACGACGATGATCAGGACGAGCGCGCCGGTGCTCGCGCCCGAGATCCAGCCCGCCTCGAGCAGGCCCGTGCGGATCTGCAGCGTGCCGATGCCGAGCGACGCGGCCGAACCGAACAGCGTCGCGAAGAGCGCGAGCATATCGATCAGCTTGCCGAGCGGTCCTTCGGCTCTTTGCTTACCGAGCAGCGGAATGAACACGGCGCTGATCAGCTTCCTGCGCTTCTTGCGGAACACGCTGTACGCGATCGCGAGACCCGCGACCGCGTAGATCGCCCACGGATGCAGCGTCCAGTGGAACAGCGTCGTCGCCATTGCGGTGCGGAGCGCCGCCGCGGTCTGCCCGGGCAGGACGGCTCCGTCGGCGTCGACGAGCACGGTGCCGGGGGGCGGGCTGACGAAATGTGAGAGCGGCTCGCTGACGCCGAAGAACATGAGCCCGATGCCCATGCCGGCGCTGAACATCATCGCGATCCACGAGATCGTGTTGAACTCGGGCGGCTCGCCTTCGGGCCCGAGCGGGATGCGGCCGAAGCGGCCGAATGCGAGATAGAGAGAGAAGGCGACGAACCCGGTCGCGGACAGCACGAAGAACCAGCCGAGGTTGACGATCAGCCACGAGAGCGCGGCCGACGTCGCGTCGGCGAGCGAGTCCGTCGCGAGCCCGCCCCAGCAGACCAGCGCGAACATGACGGCAGCGACCGCGCCGAAGACGGCCCAGTCCGTAGCGGATTCGTGTCGGGTCGACTTCGGCATCACCGACTGCGCCGGCCGTCGCGGCGCGTGCTTCCTCCTCGGTTTGGGTTCGAAAACGCGAACCCTGACGGATTATGGCGGCGAGAGCAACCCCGAGCGGCATATTTCATGCCGACCGCGGGATCTTTCGGGGCTGCTCGGGGCGAACGGCCGCTATTCGCCGGCCTGGTTCAGCGCAGCGATGTCCTCGGTCGTGAGCCGGAGCTGCGTCGCGAGCACGAGGCTCTCGAGCTGCTCGAGCGACGTCGCGCTCGCGATCGGAGCGGTCACGCCTTCACGCGAGATCAGCCATGCGAGCGCGACCTCGGCGGGCTTCGCGCCGTGGCGCTTCGCGACGTCGTCGAGCGCGTGGAGGATGCGCAGGCCTCGATCGTTGAGGTACTTGGCGACGACCCGCTCTCCGCGCGGGCTCTTCGACGCATCCTCCGGCGATCGATACTTGCCGGTCAGGAAGCCGGACGCGAGCGCGAAGTACGGGATCACGCCGAGGCTCTCCGCGAGGCAGAGATCGCGCAGCTCGCCCTCGAATCCCCGATCGTAGAGGTTGTATTCGGGTTGCAGCACCCGGTAGCTGGGCAATCCGTCGCTCGTCGCGGTCTCGAGTGCCTCGCGGAGCTGTGCCGCATCGTAGTTCGAGCAGCCGATCACTCTGACCTTGCCGTCCTCGATCAGCCGCTGGTAGGCGCGCAGCGTCTCGTCGATCGGGGTCTCCGCATCGGGGTAATGACTGAGGTACACGTCGATGTAGTCGGTGCGCAGCCGCCGCAGCGAGTCCTCTGCGGCCTGAACGATGCGTTTCGCCGACAGCCCCTTCTTGTCCGGCCCGAGCGTCGTGCCGACCTTCGTGATGATCACGGCCTCGCTTCGCTTCCCCGAGCGCGCGAGCCAGTTGCCGATGATCGTCTCCGATTCGCCGCCCTGATTGCCGTCGACCCAGAACGAGTACGAGTCCGCGGTGTCGATCGCGTTGAGACCCTGGCCGAAGAAGGCGTCGAGCAGCTCGAACGAGCCGCGCTCGTCGACGGTCCACCCGAAGACGTTGCCGCCGAAGACGATCGGGGCGATGTCGATATCCGTGTTGCCGAGAGGCCGCTTGTGCATGTTCAGCTCCTTGCGCTTCGATCTCCACGCGTCCGCCGGGAAAGGCGCGATTCGATTGTCGGTGCGGAGGCACGCTGCGTAAACTGGGGGCCCTTTCCAGTGACGGCGCAGCGGAGGCCGCCGTGAACGGTCCGGATCCGAGCGACAAGCATCCGATGAAGGGCTTCCCGCAAGTCTGCTTCATCCGGAACACGGTCGAGAACCCGAACATCGTGATCGGCGAATACACGTACTACGACGATCCCGACGATTCGGAGAACTTCGAGCGGAACGTGCTCTATCACTTTCCGTTCATCGGCGACAAGCTGATCATCGGCAAGTTCTGCGCGATCGCGCGCGGCGTTCGGTTCATCATGAACGGCGCGAACCACAAGCTCTCGGGCATCTCGACGTACCCGTTCCAGATCTTCGGCGGCGGCTGGGAGAAGGTGATGCCGGAGCTTTCGGAGCTGCCGTACAAGGGCGATACCGTGATCGGGAACGACGTGTGGATCGGCTACGAGGCGCTGATCATGCCGGGCGTCCGGATCGGCAACGGCGCGATCGTGTCGTCGCGCGCGGTCGTGACCCGCGATGTGCCCGCCTATACGATCGTCGGCGGCAATCCGGCGGCGCCGCTCCGCAAGCGCTTCTCGGACGACGTGATCGCGAAGCTCGAGGCGATCGCGTGGTGGGACTGGCCGGTCGAGAAGATCACGCGGCACTTGAACCTGATCGTCGGCGGAGACGTCGACGCGCTCGCCGCCGTGGCGAACGATTGAGCGCGATCCGGTCCGGTGCCCGGGAGCGCGCGACACAGTGCGCTTCCCGCGAACGAATCGGGCAGCGGCACGGACCTCGGTCACGGGCCCAGTTTCCCTTCTTCGACGTTCAGCGCGACAATCGCCCGACGCTCAAGATGCGGCGCAACGGGCCGCGCCCGGCAAGGAGGGCATCATGATCGAGCTCCTGATCAGCCAACGGCGGCGCAGCCTCGGCGGTTTCGATGTCGGCCGCGTGCTGCCGTTCGCAAAGCGCCGGATGGTCGGTCCGTTCATCTTCTTCGATCACATGGGGCCGCTGCGCTTCGAGCCCGGTATCCCGCGCGACGTCGACGTGCGGCCGCATCCGCACATCGGCCTCGCGACGATCACGTATCTTTTCGCCGGCGAGATCATGCATCGCGACAGCGTCGGCTCTGCGCAGCCGATCCGCCCGGGCGAGGTCAACTGGATGACGGCGGGGCGGGGCATCACGCATTCGGAGCGCTTCGAGCGCGCCCGCCGCGAGGGCGGCCCGCTCCACGGCATCCAGTCTTGGGTCGCGCTGCCCACGGAGCACGAGGAGACGGAGCCCGAGTTCGCGCATTACCCGTCCGACGCTCTGCCGACGTTCGACGACGGCGGCGCGGCGGGCCGGCTGATCGCGGGGACGCTCTGGGGGCTGCCGTCCCCGGTCAAGACCTATTCGCCGCTGTTCTACGTGCATTGGGATCTCGACGCCGGCGCCGAGGCGTCGCTGCCGGCGGAGTACTCGGAGCGAGCGCTCTACGTCGCCTCCGGGGCGATCGAGCTCGGCGACGAGCGCCTCGGGGAGGGGCAGCTGGCCGTGCTGTCGCCGGGCGTGCCGGTAAGCTTCGCCGCGGAGAGCGGCGCCGTCGTGATGGGGCTCGGCGGCGAGCCGGTCGGACACCGCTTCATCGACTGGAACTTCGTTTCATCGTCGAAGGATCGCATCGAGCAGGCGAAGACGGACTGGCGCGCCGGACGCATGCAGTTACCGGTCGGCGACGACCAGGAATGGATTCCGCTCCCCGACGAGCCGGCGCCGCCGAACCCGATGTCCTAGGTTTTTTCAGGGTCCTAACGACGACGTCACGGTTTTCGCCGCTCGAAGCACCGCTCTCGAATAACGAAATACCATTGTCGCGACGAATTTAGGAAAGTACCCGCCGCGGGATGCAAGGATCGCATCCGTCATGCGGAGGGAACCTCGTGTCGCAGACCGAGACCTACGACGACCATGTCGTCCGTCTCTTTCTGCTGGCCGCGACCGTTTGGGGCATCGTCGGTATGGGAATCGGCGTGCTCGTCGCGGCTCAGCTCGCCTGGCCGTCTCTGAACTTCGACGTTCCGTGGCTCACGTTCAGCCGCCTGCGCGCCGACCACACGTTCGGCGTCGTTTTCGCGTTCGGCGGGTCGGCGCTGATGGGCACGTGCTACTACATCGTGCAGCGCACCGGGCACGCGCGGCTCGCGCTCGGCGGTCTCGCCCGTTTCACGTTCTGGGGCTGGCAGGCCGCATGCGTCCTCGCGATGCTCACGATGCCGCTCGGCCTCACGCAGCAGAAGGAGTACGCGGAGCCCGAGTGGTTCATCGACCTCCTGATCACGGTCGTATGGGTCGCGTTCGGCGTGGTCTTCTTCGCGACCCTCGCGCGCCGGCGCATCAAGCACATCTACGTCGCGAACTGGTACTACGGCGCGTTCATCATCGCCGTGGGGCTCCTGCACGTCGTCAACAACCTCGCGATCCCGGCGTCGTGGACGAAGTCCTATCCGATCTACGCCGGCGTCGTCGACGCGATGGTGCAGTGGTGGTACGGGCATAACGCGGTCGCGTTCTTCCTGACCGCCGGCTTCCTCGGGATGATGTACTACTTCGTCCCGCGCCAGGCCCAGCAGCCGCTCTGGAGCTACCGCTTCTCGATCGTGAACTTCTGGGCGCTGATCTCGATTTACATGTGGGCGGGACCGCACCACCTGCTGTACACGTCGCTGCCCGATTGGGTCCAGTCCGTCGGCGCGGCGTTCTCCCTGATCCTGCTGATGCCGAGCCTCGGCTCCGCCGCGAACGGGCTCATGACGTTCAACGGCGCGTGGGACAAGCTGCGCACCGATCCGGCCGTGAAGTTCATGGTCGTCGCGCTCGTGTTCTACGCGGCGTCGACGTTCGAAGGCTCGATGCTCGCGATCAAGTCGCTGAACTCGCTGTCGCACTACACCGATTGGACCGTCGCGCACGTGCACTCGGGCTCCTTGGGCTGGGTCGCGATGATTACGATCGGCTCGCTCTACGCGATGGCGCCGCGTGCGCTCGACCGACCGGCGATGCATTCCATCCGTGCGATGAACGTGCACTTCTGGATGCACACGACGGGGCTTCTGCTCTACGTCGCGTCGATGTGGACGGCCGGGATCATCGAAGGGCTGATGTGGCGCGCCACGAACGCGGACGGCTCGCTGACGTACAGCTTCCTCGAGAGCCTGATCGCGGTGAAGCCCTTCTACGTGATGCGGCTGCTCGGCGGGCTCCTGATCGTCGCCGGCATGGCGGTGATGGCGTGGAACATGTGGCACACGGCTGCGCTCGCGCGGGCGAAGCTCATCAAAGCGATCCGCATCCCGATGCCGGAGCCCGCCGGACATCACGCGCCTTCGACGCCCTGACACGCGAGGCCGAACGATGAAGTTGCGTTACAAGTATTTCGAGGCGATCGAGAAACACGCGGGGCTCCTCGCCGTGCTGATCGGCTTCATGGTCGCGATCGGCGGTCTCGCCGAGATCACGCCGCTCTTCATGCGCGCGCACGAGACGAAGCCGGCGCCGGGCATCGAGCCCTACGATCCGCTCCGGCTCGCAGGCCGCGACGTCTACGTGCGCGAAGGCTGCCACGTGTGCCATTCGCAGATGATCCGCACGCTGAGCTTCGAGACGGAGCGCTACGGCGACTACTCCGTGGCCGGCGAGTTCGTCTACGACCGACCGTTCCAGTGGGGCTCGAAGCGCACCGGACCCGATCTCGCGCGAATCGGCGGCAAGTACACGGACGAGTGGCACCGGCTGCATCTCATTTCGCCGCGCGACGTCGTGCCGGAGTCGAACATGCCGAACTATCCGTGGCTCGCGGACGCGCCGATCGACGCGGACGAGATCCAGGCGCGGATGCGGAGCTTGAAGCGCCTCGGCGATCCGTACGACGACGCGGACATCGAAGCCGCGCCCGAGGCACTCGACGGCAAGAGCGAGCTCGATGCGCTGATCGCGTACCTGCAGGGGCTCGGCACGGAGGCACCGAAATGAGCGCGCTTTGGGGAAACATCGTCGGCGTCATGACGCTGATCCTGATGGCGACCTTCATCGGCATCTGGATCTGGGCGTGGCGGCCGCGGCACCGGCCCGTGTTCGACAAGCTCGCGGAGATTCCGATGCTCGACGGCCGCGCAAGGACGAATTCCGAGGACACCGCGGCGTGCTGCTGCTGCAAGCGGCCGGATAATCGAGGGCCGACGACATGAACGGATTCTGGTCGGGTTGGGTCATCTTCTTCATCGTTCTGAATCTCGGCGTTGCGCTGTTCCTGTTCTTCTTCAGCCAGCGCGTCGAGATTCCGACGAAGCCGGACGGAACGACCGGCCACGCGTGGGCGCACGGCGTGCTGCGCGAGGGCGTGCGGCGCCTGCCGCTCTGGTGGGTCGTGATCTCCGCGGCGGCGTTGATCGTCGCGATCGTCTATCTCGTGCTCTATCCCGCGCTCGGCGGTTACGGTGGGCTGCTCGGCTGGACGTCAGCCGAGGAGCACGCGCGCATCGCTGCCGAGCGTGCCGCGCGTCTCGAGCCGGTGCTCGCGTCGCTCGGCGAGCGCGAGATCGACGCGATCCCAGCGCACGATCCCGCCGCCGTCGTCGGCCGGCGTCTCTTCCTCGACAACTGCGCCGCATGCCACGGCACCGACGCGACCGGCAATACCGCGCTCGGCGCGCCGAACCTGAAGGACTCGGCGTGGCTCTACGGCGGCGATCCCGACACGGTCGTGACGAGCATACTCGACGGCCGCCATGGAACGATGCCGCCGTGGGGTGCGGTCCTCGGCGACGAAGGCGTCGTCAATGTCGCGTCCTACGTTCGCACGCTCGCCGGTCTCCCTGCGTCGGCCGAACGCGCCGCCGCGGGCAAGACGCAGTTCGAGACGCTGTGCGCCGCATGTCACGGCGTCGACGGCAAGGGCATGCAGGCGCTCGGTGCGCCGGACCTGACCGACGACGACTGGCTCTACGGCAGCGACCTCACGAGCGTGATCGCGTCGATCCGTGACGGTCGCAGCGGCGAGATGCCGGCGTGGCGCGGCCGTCTCGGCGAGAACGAGGCGCGCGCGATCGCGGCATGGCTCTACACGCAGCAGCGGGAGCAGCAGGTCGCAGCTCGCTAGAGCACCGTCCGTGAACGCGGATCGAGACAGGGAGAAGGGCATGCACACGCGGCAGGTCGGAGCGCGAACGGACTCCGTTTTTCGACTGCCGATCGTATGGCTCGCGCTCGCGCTCTTCGTCGCGTCGATCGCGGGCTGCATCGTCACGATCATGATCGCGGTCGCGCAGCCCGACGGCGCGCTGCCCGACGTCGGCGAGCGTCTGCTGAGCGTGCCGATGGCCCACACGGAGACACCGCGATGAGCGCAGGCGTCTGCACGGACGACGCCCATCGAGTCTGGGCGCGGCCCGAGATCGCGCGCCATGCGATTCGAGATCTCGGGGCGGGCCGCCGCGAGACGCTGCTCCTGATCGACGGCGTCCGCTGCGCGGGTTGCGTGCGGAGCATCGAGCGGGCGCTGACTGCGGAGCCCGGCGTCGCCGACGTGCAGATCAATCCGGCTTCGCGCCGGGCGCGCATCATCTGGCGCGATGCCGAGACGTCGCTGCCCCAGCTCCTCGGTGCGGTTGCGCGGGCAGGGTATCGCGCGCTTCCGCTCGATGCGGAGGCGCTCGACGACGTGCGTCGTCACGAGTCGAGGGCAGCGCTGAAACGGCTGATCGTCGCCGCGTTCGGCGCGATGCAGGCGATGATGTATGCGGGCGTGCTCTACCTCGGCGATGCCGATGCGCTCGACGTCGTAACCCGCGACTTCTTCCGTTGGCTCGGCTTCCTCGTCGCGACGCCGGTCGTCCTCTATTCGGGACGGCCCTTCTTCGCCGGCGCGCTCCGCTCGCTGAAGGCGCGGCGTCCCGGGATGGACGTGCCGGTCGCGCTCGCGGTCGCGGGCATCTACGTCGCGAGCCTGATCGAGGCCGTGCGCGGCGGCGAGCACGTCTACTTCGAATCCGTATCGATGTTCGTGTTCTTCCTGCTGATCGGCCGCTACGTCGAGATGTGCGCGCGGCACCGCGCGGGCGACCTGACCGACGCGCTCGCACGGCTGACGCCGCCTTATGCCGACCGTCGACTGCCGAGCGGTGAGATCGAGCGGGTCGGGATCCGCGAGCTCGTGCCGGGCGATCGCGTGCGCGTCGCCGAGGGCGCCGTCGTTCCCGCGGACGGCGTCCTGCTCGCCGAGCGCTGCCTCGTCGACGAGGCATTGCTGTCGGGCGAGTCCGCGCCGGTCGAGCGGCACCGCGGCGAGATGCTCGTCGCGGGCAGCGTGCTGGTCGATGGTCCCGTGGACTTACGCGTCGAGCGGGTCGGCAGCGATACGGCGCTTGCCGGCATCGCGGAGCTCGTCGGCCGCGCGCAGGCATCACGCCCGCGGCTCGCGCAGGCGGGCGAGCGCGCCGCTTCGCGCTTCGTGATCAGGGTCCTCGTGCTGACCGGTATCACTGCCGCGGCGTGGAGCTTCTTCGATCCGTCGCGAGCGTTCACGGCCGCGCTCGCGGTGCTCGTCGTGTCGTGCCCGTGCGCGTTCGCGCTCGCGGTGCCGGTCGCGATCACGCGCGCGCTCGCGGTGCTCGCGCGCCGCGGCGTGCTCGTCGTGAAGCCGGATGCGATCGAGGCGCTCGCCGGCGCAACGCACGTCGTCTTCGACAAGACGGGCACGTTGACCGAGCCGGACTTGACGATCACGCGTATCGAGACGCGGCGCGGATTCTCCGACGCAGAGGCGCTTCGGCTCGCGGCGGCGCTCGCGCGCGAGAGCCGGCATCCGGCCGCGCGGGCGATCGCCGCCGCGTGCCCGGACCGCGTGCTCGATGCCGCGAAGGAAGTGGAAGCGAAACCGGGTCTCGGTGTCCGTGCGACGGTCGGCGGGCGCGAGCTCAGGCTGGGACGTGCCGACTTTGCCCTCGGCGGGAAACTCGCGGAGCCTTTGGACGAGGACGCGGTGCTGCTCGCTGACGACGCCGGGGTCATCGCGGCATTCAGCCTGAGCGAGCGCCTCCGGCCGGACGCGCGCGACGCCATCGACGCGCTCGAGCGGCAGGGCTTGACCGTCTCGATCGCGAGCGGCGACTCCGTCGACAAGGTGCGCACGGTGGCGACGAAGCTCGGTGTACGCGACTGGCATGCGCGGCAGATGCCGGCCGACAAGCTCGCGCGTCTCGCGGCGCTTCGCGAGCGCGGCGAGCGCGTCGTCGCGGTGGGCGACGGCGTGAACGATGCGCCCGTGCTCGGCGGCGCCGACGTTGCCGTCGCGCTCGCGGAGGGTGCCGAGCTTGCGCAGGCGACGAGCGACGTCGTGCTGACCGGCGGCCGGCTCACGCATTTGCCGCGGGCGCGCGCGATCGCGATCGAGACGCTGAAGATCCTGAAGCAGAACCAGCGTTGGGCGCTCGGCTACAACCTCTCGGTCGTGCCGCTCGCCGCGCTCGGCTTCGTGCCGCCGCTGCTCGCGGCGCTCGGCATGTCGGTCAGCTCGCTCGTCGTCGTGCTGAATGCGATGCGCATCGGCCGGCGGGAAGGCGGAGCGGACGCCCGCGCGTTGCGACGGTCCGTAGTGCCCGTCGAGGATCCCGCATGAACGTGCTCGTCGTGATGATCCCGCTGTCGCTGGTGCTGCTCGCAGGCGCCGCTGCGGCGTTCTTCTGGGCCGTCGATCACGATCAGTTCGCGGACATGGAGACGCCGGCCCTCGTCCCGCTCGACGACGATCCGTCGACCGCGCCCGCGCACCTGTCGAACTCCGGGAACGCGGGAACCGTCGCGCGCTAGTGTGCCGCGGATGCGGAGCTGTCACGGCCGGCAGACGGCCGCTTCCTGTATAAACCGTCCCTGCTTGAGCGCTGCAGAGGGCTTGAGCTAGCGCTCGCGGCGCTAGTCGCGATCCGCTTCGTCGCCGCGCCCGTCTTCGTCCGCGTTGTTGGGAGACTCGACCTCCTCGACGTCGACGGCTTCGCCACGGCCTCTCCGCTCGGCGACCAGCCTGATCTCCTCGACCTCCGCCTCGGTGATCGGATGGAACTGTCCGAGCCGGCACGTGAAGCCGGGCCCGAAGCTGTTGAGCTCGATCACCGTGATCGTCGTGTCGTCGCAGAGCTGCGCGGTGCGGCGCTCGTACGTGAAGCGCTTCTCGCGACCGAGGTTCGGGCAGCGCAGCGGCAGGTAGTTTGCGTACGCTTCGCCTCGGCTCCGCATATGAAAGATGATCGTGTTGTCGTCGATGACTTCCGTGCGGTCGATCCGTGACGCGAGGATGCAGGCTTGCGGCGTGCGGTCCAATGCGGCGCGGTCGTCGTCAGCGCCGTTCTGGGCCAGGACGGGAAGAGCGTAACAGGCCGCGGCGGTGATCACGGCCGCGCGGAAGGAGCCGAGCATGACGTCACCTCCTCGAGCCTCGGGCGGGAGCCGGGCGTTCGCACCTTTATAGCACAGCTGCCGCGGCGGCCGGCGCGCGGCGCGGCGTACGGTTTTCGCTACTTTATCCGGCTGGGCTCCGGGGCGGATACTTTTAACCTCCGCAAACTCGTCAGGGAGGAGTGTGATGAGCACGATGACCAGCCTGCCCGGGCGTCGCGCGGCGCGCTCCGCGCGCACGCCGAAAGCCCTCTCCGCCGTCACCGCTGCCGTCCTGCTGCTCGGGACGCCGACGCTCGCGCAGGAAGGGGGCGCGAAGAGCCAGAGCCCCTCGTTCACGCCGCTCGTGTCGATCAAGGAGCTGATGGAGAAGACGATCACCCCGGCTACGAACACGCTGTGGAACGCGTTCGAGCCGCCGACCGAGGAGGCGCAGTGGGTCGCGCTCGAGGAGGCCGCCATCACGCTGCTCGCTGCGGCGAGCGTCGTCGCGCAGGGCGGCACCGGTCCGATGGACGTCGAATGGGCCAGCCAGCCCGGCTGGCAGGCCTATAACCAGGTGATGATCGATGCCGGACGCATGGCCCTCGAGGCGATCCGCGCCCGCGACCACGATGCGCTGCTCGAGGCCGGCGACGTGCTGTACCCGCCGTGCGAAGGTTGCCACCAGCAGTACAATCCCGGCGTGATCAATGCGCAGTAGCGCGGGGACGAACGCGTTCGAAGGCGACAGCGCCGGCGCGGCCCTAGCGACGTTGCCGGTGCCGGCCGGTGCGGCGTGAGGAAGCGCGGATGGATCGTCTCTCGGGGGTGTTCCTCGGGCTTCTGCTCCTTTCGGCGTTCTTCTGCCGTTCCTGACGTATTCCGCGCGGCGTGAGCGGGGCGGGGAGGGGAGTGCCCCGCTCGCGCCGCACAGCCTCGTGCTACACGAAGTCGTCGTGCTCTACGACGTACGTGATCCTGTTGCGCACGCCGGGCACTTTGACGGGCACGCCGTTGACGAGCCGCGGCTGGTACTTGAACTTTCTGGCCGCGTCGAGCGCAGCCTGCTCGAAGATCGGCGAGCTCGACTCGACGATGAACGGATCCTCGACCGACCCTTCCTCGTTCACGGTGAACTCGACGATCACATAGCCCTCGAGCCCGATCTCGGCCGCCTCGGGCGGATACTCCGGAGCAACCTTCACGATCGGCAAGAACTCTTCCACCTGCGCGAGCGCGTCGGCCGACGCGGCGAGCCAGCCGCCGGCGACGGGCAGCGCGATTGCGGCGGCCGCGCCGAGGTGCAACAGCACTTTCTTGTGAATTCCTAGCTCTTTCATCGCTTGACTCCTCATCACGGCCGTAATGCGGCCTTTCAAGTCGACGCCTCCGACGCCGGCCGCGCACTTGATCGGCGAAGCAACGCGAAGCTCGGCGACGCCGAGGATCGCTTCCGCATATGTGCGCCGGTCATGCCCGGCCGCGACGACGGCCTCGTCGCACGCGCGCTCACGCTCCTCCACGAGTCGCGCACCGATCCACCAGACGAGCGGATGGAACCAGAAGAGCGTTTCGACGAGCATGTGCAGCGCGCCGGTCAGGTTGTCGCGGCGCCGCCAATGACAGAGCTCGTGCGCGATCACGGCCTCGAGCTGTGCGGGAGATAGACGCGCCTCGACATCCGTCGGCAAGAGCAGCACCGGACGCATGATGCCTACGAGCGCCGGCTCGACTTGCGCGCTCGAGTACCTGACCGGCAGCGCAGCGCCGAACGACGCACGTTCGGGTGATGCGCGCTCGACGAGCGCCGCGAGCCGCCGCATCCGCCGAACGGTCTGCAGCAGCACGAGCATCGCGCCGCCGATCCAGACCACGACGAGGCCGACCACGATCGCGCGGGGGATGCCGTCCGAGCCGACGGGCGCCGCGAGGCGCTCGAGCGGGATCGCACCGGCGGTGATCTCGAGCATCGGCCGCTCGAAAGCGGGCGCAAGCGCCGCGCCGAGCGCCGAGAGCACGGCGAACGGCACGAGAAACTTCAGCGACGCCGCGAGCCAGAGCGCGTACCGGACCCGCGCCGCGTCGTTCCGGAGCATCCTCACGACGAGCGCGACTGCGAGCGCGAACAGGGTGGATTGCCACAGATGATTCAAGAAGCTTGCGATCATCGCGTCACTCCTTCTCCTTCTTGTCGCTCTCCTCGAGCGTGCGGCGCGCTTCCTCGATGTCGTCGAGCGTCAGGCGGCCGGTCTCGATCAGGTGCGAGATCAACGGCTGCGGGCGGCCGCCGAAGAGTCCGAGGAGCTCGTCGACGATCGTGCGGCGAGCCGCCTCCGCCGACACGAGCGCCTCGAAGATATATGCGTTGCCGATCTTCTTCTTGCGGTGGACCGCCCCCTTCGCCTCGAGGCGATAGAGGATCGTTTGCACGGTCGTATAGGCCGGCCGGCGCTTCTCCGGAAAGTGCTCCTGCACCTCGCGGACGGACGACGGCCCGAGCGTCCACAGCGCGTCCATGACCTCGAGCTCGAGGCGGCTCAGCCGGCGCGGGGAAGGCTTCTTCTTACTACGCATGTCGGAGAACCTACTACGTTCGTTCACGGCGCGCAAGGGTCTGCGTCCCGGATAGCGGCCCGGTATGATCGGCGGCGGCTGTCTTCCGTCCTTCGAGCCTTCGCCTTGATCGAAACGCCGCTCGTGTCGGTCGTGATGCCCGCGTTCAACGCGGCGAAGACGATCGGCGTGGCCGTTCGCTCCGTGCTCGCGCAGTCGTTCCCCGGCTTCGAGCTGATCGTCGTCGACGACGGCTCGACGGATGCGACGGCCGCGGAGGCGCAGGCCGCCGCGAACGGCGACGAGCGCGTGCGAGTCCTCGACCTCCCGCACGGCGGCATCGTCGCCGCGTTGAACGCCGGGATCGCTGCCGCACGCGGCGAGCTGATCGCCCGCATGGATGCGGACGACGAGATGCGCCCGCGCCGTCTCGAGGCGCAGGTCGCATTGCTCGCGGAACGCCCGGACGTCGGCGTAGTCGGATGTCTCGTCGAGTTCGGCGGCGATCGCGATGACGCGGTCGGCTACGCGCTCCACGTCGATTGGCTGAACTCGCTGCTCGAGCCGGACGAGATCGCACTCCATCGCTTCGTCGAAGCGCCCGTCGCGCATCCGAGCGTCACGTTCCGCCGCGTCCTCGTCGACCAATTCGGCGGCTACGTCGAGTCGGACGAGCCCGAGGACTACGAGCTGTGGCTGCGCTGGATGGAGGCGGGCGTCCGTTTTGCGAAGGTGCCCGAGGTGCTGCTTCGCTGGAACGACCCGCCGACCCGAATCTCGCGCACGTCCGCGCGGTACGCGCGCGAGGCGTTCTATGCCTGCAAGAGCCGCTATCTCGCTCGCTTCGTGAGCCGGCATGCGGGCCCGACGCGCGGCGTTTGGCTCTGGGGTGCCGGCCGCAAGACGCGCAAGCGCTTCGCGGCGCTCGAGAGCGCGGGGATCGAGCTCGCGGGCTACATCGACATCGACGCGGCGAAGATCGGCCAGCGAATCGCGGGCCGCCCCGTGCGCTCACCGCGCGACCTGCCGCCGCCCGACGAGGCCTACGTGATCGGCGGCGTCGGCGTCCGCGGCGCGCGCGAGGAGATCCGCGCGAGCCTCGAGGCACGAGGGTTCAGGCTCGGAGCGGATTTCGTGCCGGCGGCATGATCGTCGTCGGGCCGCGATTTGACAGTCCGCATGCCATAGCCGAGGATAGCAGAATGTTTTGCAAGGTTTTTTCAGAGCGCCGGGCGTCTTTTTCTGCGAAAAAGGCGTCCCGCACGATGAGTCCGCGCGGCCGTTCGCGCCGCGCCGGAAGACAGCTCGGCCGAGCTTAGCCCCGGGGCGGCGACGCGGGACGCGTCGACCTCCCCGGGGTTCGATCCTCGGGACGGCCGGCTTTTTGAAACTCTTTCCACGGCCCGCCGAGCACGCCCACGACAACGAACAGTTAGGTGGAGGCGCGACTTCGGCGTCGGGCGATCGGCCGTCCCTCGTGCACGAACAGCAACAGCAGGAGGGCTTTCATATGGTGGTCAGGCATGATTCGCCGCCGCGTGACAGCAGGCGCGGGTACCCGGTAGGGCACATATCGGTCGTCGGCGAAGAGCGCCGCATCGAGAAGTTCCTTGCGACGCTCGCGCACGAGTTCAGGAGCCCGCTGTCGTGCTTGCAGACCGCGATGGATCTCGTGGAGGCGCTGCTGCCCGACGAGCCGAGGGCCCGCGAGCTCAAGGGGATGATTCGCCGTCAGCTGAAACATCTGACGCGTCTCGTCGAGGACCTCTCGGATGCGTCGAGCATCCTCGAGGGGAAGGTCGTGCTGAAGACACAGCGCCTCGACCTGCGTCAGGTGCTGTTCGACGCCGTCGAAGTGGTCGCGCCGCTGATGACGGAGCGGCAGCATCTCCTCGCTTCGCGCGTCCCGGAAGGCCCGCTCCATTTGAAGGGCGACGGGATGAGGTTGACTCAGCTCGTCGTGAACTTGCTGACGAACGCCGCGAAGTTCACGCCGGTCGGCGGACGCATCGAGCTCGGCCTCGACGCAGAGGACGAGCATGCGGTGATCGTCGTCCGCGACAACGGGATCGGCATCGATCCGGCGATGCTGCCGAGGTTGTTCGATCGTCTCGTGCAGGTGGGGCCGCCGCGCGCGGGCAGCATGGGACTCGGGCTGCCGCTCGTGCGGCAGATTGCGGAGCTGCACGGCGGGTCCGTCGCGGCGAGGAGCGACGGCCTAGGCAAGGGGAGCGAGTTCGTCGTTCGGCTGCCGCTGCGCGATTCGCCGAAAGCGCGGCTCCGCGCGAGGCACTGAGCGTCGGTGCCGGCGCCGTCAGGTCGGGCGCGCGCCGGCGCCGCGCGCCGCGGGCCGGCGCTGCCGCCGTGCGCGGAAAAGGCGCGAAGGCGCGGCGACGTGCCGCCGCAGGCGTGCGGCGAGCGGCTTGCGGTGAATCGCCGTGACGGACACGCTGATCGACGCGGCGACGGCGGTGACGGACGGCCGCCACGCGACGAGCGAGAGCTTCCCGGTCCGGTCCTCGACGAGCGCGGTGCAGCTCTCGACCCAATCGCCGTCGTTGCAGTAGATCAGGCCGTCGACTTCGGTCAGCTCCGCCTTGTGGATGTGCCCGCAGACGACGCCGTCGACGCCGGCATCGCGTGCCGCGAGCACGGTCGCGCGCTGGAAGCGCTCGACGTAGCGGCGCACGAAGCCGAAACGCGATTTCACGTGCTGCGCGAGCGACCAGTACGGGCGGCCGGTCACGTCGTGCAGCCAGTGCACGAAGCGGTTCAGCTCGAGCAGCGCGCGGCACGCGTGCGCGCCGATCCGCACGCCGAGCCCGGTGCCGCGGACGATGCCGTCGAACCGGTCGCCGTGCAGCACGAGCAGCCGCCGGCCGTCGGCGGTCGTATGAATCTTCTCCGACGCGACCTCGATGTTACCGAGCAGCGCACCGGCGAAGCGGCGGATGTCGTGGTCGTGATTGCCCGGAATGTAGATCACGCGCGTGCCGTCGAAGCTCTTCTGTAGGATCGTACGCAGGACTTCGTTGTGGCTCTCGGGCCAATAGAAGTCGTGCCGCAGGCTCTCGAGGTCGATGATGTCGCCGACGAGATACAGCACGTCGCAGCGCGTGCGGTGCAGGAAGTCGAGCAGCAGGGACGCGCGGCACGAGCGTGATCCGAGATGCACGTCGGATATCCAGACGGTTCTCTGCGCATCCATGTGCGTGTAGGAGCTCATCGGCTCGGGGTCCCTCGTGACTGGCGGGCGCGAAGAGTGTACGGACTTGCCCGAAACGAGCGCGGACGCGCGTCCCAAATCGGAGCGCGCGATGGTACACGTGTTCGCCGCTCGAGGCAGCCCTTGCGGGTTCGCTCGTGGCGAAGCCGCAACGAGGTGTCGGGATGTGGCGTCAGGCGGGCGCCGACATCGCGTGCCGAGCGCACCCGTCGCGGGTGTGGGGTTCAGACGTCAGGCGAAGACGGTGTCGGACGCCCGGCCGAGCAAGGCGCCCGACACCCTATTCCTACTCCCCTGCGTTGATGTCGAAGATCTGCGCGTCGGGGGGCGGCTCGCCGTAAATGTTCCTGCCGTCCGCCCGAGGCGGTATCGGCAGGCCGGCGGCGATCGCCTCCGCGACCTGGCGCTCGTACGCGCGCTCGCCCGAGAGCGCGTTCCGGACCGCGCCGTTGCCTTCATGGCACGAGTACTCGTACACGTAGTAGTCCGGTTGCGTCGTCCACATCGTGCGCACGGTGAACGGCGCCGTGTACGTGTCGGGATCGTCGATCGTGATCCGGTACTCGATCATGTCCGGATCGACGCGCCGCAGCCGCTCGACCGTGCGCAGCTTCGTGCTGTGCGGGCCGCCGCCGACGCTCGTCTTGTCGGTGTAGCCTCGGCCCTCGATCACCAGCGTGTCGCCGTCCCAGTAACCGCGGCTGTTTCCGGGATACTGCTTGATCGCGTCGTCGAGATGCGGACGGCCGTCGAGCGGGATCACGCGCGTGTCGTGGATCATCTCGTAGACGATCGTGATCGTGTCCGGGCTCTGCGCGATGCGGATGCCGTTGCCGTAGATCGCCGCGCCCATGCCGCGATTGATGCCGAGCGTGATGCAGCGGTCGTACAGCGAGAAGTCGTCGAAGTCGTCGAACGGTCCCGGCCCGAACGTGCCCTGCCCGCGGACGGACTCGGCGCGCGCGCGGCCGAGCTCGTTCAGCGGCGGCGTGCGGCCGTTCGGCGGATCGATCACGAGCGACGTGTAGCCGAACGTGCGCGTGCCCCATTCGTTGCGCAGGAAGGTTTCGCGGTTCACCGCGCGGTCGCGCCCCGAATGCTGCTGCATCGCGCGCTGTAGAAAGTCCTCCGGAGGCAGCGACTCCGCGGTCCCGTACTGCTGCGGGCGATCGCGCGGAATGCCGCGCATGTCGTCCGTGCTCCACGTGCCTTCGAGGCTCGAGTCGCCCCACGACGTTCGCGGTGCCTTCCAGCTCGGGTCGCGATAGGCCGCGGCGGTCTGCTCTGCGGGGATGCGGCGCTCTTCCGGCAGCTCGGCGTTCGGCGGCTGCGCGGATGCCGCCGCCGCGACGGCCGCGGCAAGCAGAGTCACGATGCCGCGGAAGCAGCTCTCGGTGTTCGTCATTCTCGTCCGCTCCTCGTGTCTTGCGGGAGCTTGTCCGGGCCGGCCTCTCGACATCCGACTGGCGGCGAACGATCTCCCCCGGGCCGTGCCCGCCCCCGTCATGACTGCGGTCGTCGCCGAAGGCCGATGATACGACATCGGAGATGCTTGCCGTACCGGTGGGTTTTCGAGGGAGGCTTCGCACAAAGTGTGACCACGGTCGCGGAGCGGCGGCACCGGTGCGAAGCAGCGAGCGCGTTCGACGTTTTCGGCGTTCGATGTGTCGACGACTCCTAATGCCTTGTCGCACTGCGGAAATTGCCGTTCGTGGACGTTTTTATCGGCGCCGGGCACGGCGCTTGCATCGTGCCGCGCGATGGATTCACGTGAGTCGAGATGACAACGTCGATGGCGCAGCGCGCGGAACTGATCTCCGATTCGACCTGCATTCGCATCGCGGACGTGATTCGCGAGCACCATGACGCGTTGATCAGGTTCCTGCGCCGACGCCTCCGCGTCTCCGAGGACGCGTATGACATCGCGCAGGAGACCTATATCCGCATGATGAAGTACGAGGGATCACGCGAGATCAAGTCTCCGTCCGCGATGCTCTACAAGATCGCCGTCAACGTCGTGAACGATCACGGCAGGGCATCTCTGTCGCGCCTGTCGAGCAGCCACTCCGCGATCGACGACGTCGAGATCGAGTCGGAGCTGCCGTCCGCCGAGCGCGACGTCGCCGGACGGCAGGACCTCGAGCTCCTCCTCGACGCGATCGAGGAGCTGCCGCCGAAGTGCAAGCAGGTGTTCCTGCTGAGCCGTGTGAACGGCATGACCTATCCGGAGATCGCGCGACATTGCGGGATCTCGGTGAAGATGGTCGAGAAGCAGATCAGCCGCGCGCTTGCGCATTGCATGAGAAGGGTAGGGGGAGAGGACGCCGATACGTCCTAGAGGTGATGGAACCCGATTCGTCAGATCAAGCCGTCCTCGACGAGGCGGCCCGTTGGCATGCGCGGCTGAAGGCGCCGGACTGCACGCCGGAGGAGCGCGAGGCGTTCGCTGCATGGCGGCGCAGCCGCGCGAATGAGCAGGCGTGGCGCAGGGGCGAACGGATCTCTGCGCTGCTCGCGGGCGCTGCGGAGAGCAATCCGCGGCTGCGCGCGATGGCTGACGAGGCGCTCGCTGGCCGCCGCGGAGCCGGTCCGCGCGCTGCCGAGCGCAAGCGGACAGGGTGGGTGCCGGCGAGCCTCGCGGCCGGCATCGTGGCGGCCGCCGTCGTGCTCGGGTTCGGGTTCGGAAACGGCGGCGTCCCGGAACTGCATTACGCCTCCGCCGCTGCGCAGCGTCAGCTCACGTTGCCGGACGGCACGAGCGTGATCCTCGACGTCCGGACCGAGCTCGACGTCGAGCTCGGCGCGTCGATTCGCGAGGTGCGCCTGCAGCGCGGGCGCGCGCTGTTCGACGTCGCGCACGACGCCGACAGGCCCTTCGTCGTCGACACGGGGAACGGCCGCGTGACGGCGCTCGGCACCGTGTTCCAGGTCTACAAGCGAAGCGCCCGCGACGTCGTCGTCACGCTCGCGGAGGGCGCGGTCGAGGTCGAGGCCGACGTGCGCGGGCAGACGCAGCGCGAGCGGCTCGCGCCGGGCGAGGAGCTGCGGATCTCGGTCGACTCGGGCGCATGGCGCAAGAAAAGCGTCGACGCTCAGGCCGCGACGAGCTGGTCCGATGGCCGGCACGTCTTCAGGGACCGTCCGCTCGCCGAAGCGGTGGAGGAAGTGAATCGTTACGCGGCGCGGCGCGTCGTGATCGCGGACCCGAGCCTTGCCGATCTGACCGTGAGCGGCAGCTTCGTCGTCGGCGACAGTGCCTCGATCGTCGCCGCGTTCGCGGCGGTGCTGCCGATCAAGGTCGCCGAGAGCGGCGACGAGTTGCTGCTGTTTCGGCGGCGATGACCCGCCGCGATAGGGCGCGGCCCCGAGCGCGCAGCTCGCGCCGACGGCATGACCGCGCGCAGCGAGGCAGTGCCTGCTGCCCGCTGTCGCTCTCTGCCTGGGCGGCAATTTTCGGAGATGCCGAGACTTCACACGAACGTGCGCGCGCTTTGCGTCGCGCTTCTCCTGGCGTTGTCGCCCGACGTCGCGGTGCCGCAAGGTCGTGCGCTCGCGGCCGTCGAGTTCGACATCGCGGGCGGCCCGCTCACGGACGCGCTCGAGCGTTTCGCCGAGCAGAGCGGGCTCTCGATCGTTTACTCGTCCGGCGCGGTGAGCGGCAGGATGGCGTCGTCCGTCGCGGGCGCGATGCTGCCCGCGGCGGCGCTCGACCGGCTCCTCGCCGGGACGGACATTCGCTGGCGTTACGTCGACGACGAGACGATCGCGCTCGAAGCCGAGCGACGCAGCGTCGCGCGTGCCGCGCTCGAAGCGCACGACGAGGTGCCTTCCGGCGTCGCGGGTCTCGGTGACCTCGAGGTCGTTCACGATCCGTCGCGCCCGGTGCCGCGAGAGCCGAGCGGCGTGCTCCTCGGCATCGACAGGCCGCTCCTCGAGACGCCGCGCGCCGTGTCGTTCGTCGGCGCGGAGACGATCGACCTTCTAGGGCTGTCCGCCGTCGAGGATCTCGTGCGCGTCGTGCCGGGCGTCTACACGACGACCCGCTGGGGAATTCAGGGATCGATCGACGTGCGCAACGTGCCGGCGGATACGTACTTCCGCGGCATGAAGCGGCTCAACCTGCAGGGACACGGACGCAGCGTCCTCGCCGCCGTCGACGGCATCGAGGTCGTGAAAGGACCCGCGACGCCGCTCTACGGCATGGGCAAGATCGGCGGCTACACGAACATGGTGCCGCGGTCCGTGCGTGCCGCGACCGGCGGATACTGGTCGGAGCCGCAAGGCTACGTGCAGATGACGTTCGGCTCCTTCGCGAAGTCGGAGCTGTCGTTCGGTGTCGGCGGGCCGTTGCCGACGCCGGAGAGACAAGGCGGCTACTACGTCTACGGTCTCGTCGAGGACTCGAACTCGCACGTCGATCACGTGCCGATCGCCCAGCGAGTGCTGCAGGCGTCGCTCGCGCTCGACGACTTCGTCGGCGACTTTCGGCTCGAGGCCGGCATGAACCTGCAGCGCTCGGGCACGGCCGGCGCGCTGATCAATCGGCTCACGCAGGATCTCGCGGACGATGGCCGCTACATCCGCGGCCTTCCGCTCGTCGATCTCGACGCCGACGGCGACGGCCGCATCGGATTTCTCGAGATGCACGCACGCTCGCCGGTCGACGGGAATGTCTCCGCCGGCAATCGGCCGCTCCAGCAGCACTGGGCGTGGCCGACCGATGCGGACGGCGTTCCGCTTCCGCTCGACCGCTTCCCCGTCGTCGCCGGCATCCCGGAGTCGCTCTACGAATATCTGCTCGAGCATCCGGAGGCCGATCCGACCGGGCTGCTGCGCGCTCAGGGGCCGGGCGGACCCGTGCCGATCTCGGGCCGAGTGCCGGTCGGGTTCGCGCTCGATCCGCGGACGATCGGGTTGGCCGAGCTCGACCCGAGCCGGCCCGGCGCGCTCGAGCGCGAGCTCGAGGCCGACTTCGCCACGCTGTACTTCGACCTGATCGACGACACCGATCCGCGGCTCACGATCAAGAACCAGCTCTTCTTCGACGCGATGTGGCAGTACAAGCTCTCGGAGCTGCCGTTCAGCCAGGAGCAGGACGTCTACGTCGTCGAGGACAAGCTGACCGTCACCCGCGTGTTCAACCGCCTGCCCGCCTGGATCGACGTCGAAGGCCTCGCGACGGCAAACGTCCGCTACACGTCGTCGAAGGGCCGAACGTCGAGCGGCGATTACGCGACGCATCGCGCGGACGCGATGCACGACGCCGGCGGCACGCTCCCGCCGAACGCACGGTTCGCGACGAGCCTGCTCGACGACCGGGTCGACGAGGGCGGCATGCCGTGGACCGCGCACTACGCGACCGACTCGCTCGAGATCGGCGCGGGCGTGATCGTCGACGTCGTGCTGCACGACAAGACGACCTTGACGCTGGGCGCGCGGGTGGACCGCTCGAAGGCGAGCAACGTCGATTACGGCGGCGTCGTCGATCTCTCGGCCGGCAGCGCCGGCCAGCCGGTCGTGTTGACGGAGGATCGGCGCGCGAGCGGCTGGGACAGCGGCGTCTCCTGGAGCTTCAGCGTCTCGCGGAGATTCGGCGCGGGCTTTCACCCGTACGCGACGATCGGCGAATCCACCCTCGCGCTCGACGGGAACAACAACAAGTACAGCAACGACGTGATCGAGCACGGTCACATCGGCAAGGCGAGGCTCACGGAGATCGGTCTCAAGGCGGCGCTCCTGGACGACCGAATGTACTTTTCCGTCGCAGGCTACGAGCAGGCTCGCCGCGATGCCCAGCTCGGCGACCCCGCCGGCATCCTCAACGCGCACGTATCGGCCACGTCGACGAAGGGCTGGGAGGCGGAGATGCACTGGGCGCCGGCGCGGAACCTGTCGTTGTCGCTCTATGCGTTGCACCAGGTGACGCGCTACGCGCCGAACGTCGGCGGGCCGATGATGGTCGACGCGCGGGCGCTCGGCTTTCGCGACGTCGTCGACGCAGACGGAAACGTGATCTATCCGGCCGAGGCGCTGCTCTACGGCGGCCGCAGCTTCCTCGTGTTGCCGGACGGCCTCGACGAATACGCGCGAAAGCAGGGCAATCCGGAATCGCAGCAGGGGTTCCTGTTTCGCTACGAGCTCGACAGCGGCCTCGGCTTCACGCTGAGCGGCAATCACTTCTCGAGCACGTACAGCGGACGATTGAAGCTCGTCGAGCTGCCGGCGGCGGACGTGATCAACGCGGGCGTCTATCTGAACCGCGGCGCGTGGCAGCTCAAGCTGGACGTGTGGAATCTGCTCGACGAGCGCTATTTCCGCGCGCGCACCGGCGACACGCTCGGCGACATGCTCGTGTCGACGATGCCGGGGCGGCGGTGGCAGGCATCGGTCAGGCTGCGCTTCTAGTCCCGCATCTCGCGCAACGCTCGGTCGATCGATTGCTTCGAAGCGTTTCGCGCGCCGTCCTCGCACGCGTTCGTGGTGGGGTGATGCGTTTTCCCATCGTCTGATACATCGAGCTCGCCGTCGTGCGCGAGAGAGTCACTACCACGAAGGTATGAAGACCATGATGTGTCGACGCTTGCCCTATCGTCCCCTCGTCGGAGCGCTCGCACGAATCCTGTGCGTCGGCGCGAGCACGCTGCTGCCGGTCGCGGTCCACGCGCAGGACGCGGAGTCCACCGCGGACATCCCCGAGGACGACGTGGCTGCCCTCACCGGAATTACCGTGACCGACGATCCGCTGCGCGTGCTGCCGAACGAGATCAGCGCGTCGTCGTTCGGCTTCCAGAAGCCGCTGCTCGAGACGCCGCGGACGGTGTCGTTCGTCAGCGAGGAGCAGATCGCGCTCCTCAACATCTCGACGCCGGACGATCTCTCGCGGCTCGTGCCCGGCACGTACACGAATCGACGCTGGGGCCTGCAGGGCGGCATCGACGTTCGCAACGTGTCGGCGGACATGTATTTCCGCGGCATGAAGCGGCTCAACATGCAGGGGCATGCGCGCACGACGCTTTCCGGCATGGACGCGATCGAGGTCGTGAAGGGCCCGCCGTCGCCGATCTACGGCATGGGACGCATCGGCGGCTACACGAACATGATTCCGAAGCTCGGGCGAGCGCAGACGGGCGCGTATCTGCCGGCGCCGCAGGGCTTCGCGCAGATCGTCACCGGCAGCTGGGATCGAACGGAGGCCTCGTTCGGCGTCGGCGGCCCGGTCGAGATGGGCGAGAAGCGAGGCGGCTACTTCGTGTACGGGCTCGTCGAGGATTCCAAGACGTGGGTCGAGCCGGTGCATTCCAAGCAGAAGGTGCTGCAGCTCGGCCTGAGCCTCGACGACGTGATCGGCAGGTTCCGCCTCGAGGCGGGCACGCAGCTGCAGAACTCGAACACGGCCGGCGCCTTCATGACGCGCGTGACGCAGGATCTCGTCGACAACGGCCGCTACATTCGCGGCGTCCCGCTCGTCAATCTCGACGCGAACGGAGACGGGCAGATCGGCTTCGTCGAGACGCACACGAGCTCGCCGGTCCAGGGTAACGTCATCAATGCGAACCAGCCGCTGCGCCAGCGGTTCGCGTGGCCGACGGATCCCGACACCGGCGAGCCGTATCCGTTCGGCCAGTTCCCGCAGATACCGGGCATTCCGCAGTCGCTGTACGACTATCTCGTCGATGCATGCGGCGGCGTGACCGAGACGAGCGCGGACTGCCCCGATCCCACCGGCCTGCTGCGGGCGCAGGGGCCGGGCGGACCGGTTCCCGTGTCCGGGTGGGTGCCGATCGGCATGGCCCTCGACCCGCGCACGGTCTTCATCGATACGGATCCCAACTATCGCCGCGCGGCGTACGAGAAGGAGCAGAACGCGGATCTAACCGTCGTCTTCATCGATCTGGTCAACGACTCGAACCCCGACTTCACGATGAAGAACCAGATCTTCTTCGACGGGATGAAGACCTTCAAGAACTCGCAGCTGCCCTACGGCGAGAACCAGGACCAGTGGGCATTCGAGAACAAGTTCACGATCACGAAGCGCCTCTATCCGAGCGCGCGATGGCTCAGCGTCAACTCGCTGTACTCGGTGAACTACCGGAAGACGAGCGCCTACAAGCGAAGCTCGGGCGGCGACTGGGACTATCGCAACGACATCATGGCCGGCAGCGGAGCGCTGATTCCGAACGCGAGCTTCTGGAACCAGATCGAGAACCCGACCTACGAGACCGGCGCGCCGGCGACCGAGGACGACCACAGCCGGTACAGCGAGGTCGGCATCGGCGTGATGTTCGACATGGACATCTTCGGCCGAACGAACGTGCTGGTCGGCGGCCGCTTCGACTACGCGCGGGCGAGGACGACCGAGTTCGAGCGGTTCGCGGAGACCTGCACGGCCGCGAGCCCGTGCTCCTCGACGGACGAGCTCATCGGCAGGATCCTGCCCGAGGTGAGCTCGTCCGGAACGGACAGCGGAACGTCGTGGAGCGTCAGCGTCTCGCACCGGTTCCCGCGCGGCATGGTGCCTTACGCGACGCTCGCGCGCGCGAGCACGACGCTCGCAAGCGCGGACAACCAGATCAGCCGCAGCGCGATCACGGCGCCGGGCGGCTTCATCGGTGAGGCCGATCTCACCGAGGTCGGCCTGAAGTCGAGTCTGCTCGGCGACACGCTGTTCGTGACGCTCGCGGGCTACGAGCAGTCCCGGACCGACATCTCGAATCCGGACGATCCGACCGCGAGCGCCGACGTCACGAGCACCGAGGCGCGCGGCGTCGAGCTCGAGCTGAAATGGGTGCCGTCGCGCGACGTCTTCCTCTCGCTGTTCGCGCTGCATCAGAAGACGGAGTACATCTTCGCGAGCAATGGGTCGCTCGACTTGAACGCGCGCGACTTGGGCTTCATGGACGTGATCGATCCCGTGACCGGCGAGGTGATCTATCCGGCCGAGGCGTTCCTGTACGGCGGAAAGACCGAGGTCGACATTCCGGCGAGCCTGCTCTCGCAGTACACGCGGCGCAACGGCTCGCCGGAGACGCAGTTCGGCTTGAACGCGAGCTACCAGGTCACGCCGAGGTTCGGCATCAACGGCGGCGTCCTCTGGTACTCCGAGATCGACGTCACGCGAGTCGGCGCGATTCGTCTGCCGGACGTGACGATCCTGAACGCCGGCATCACGTGGGACGCGGGGGATTGGAGGATTCAGCTCAACGGACAGAACCTGACCGACGAGCGGTACTTCCGCCCGCGCAACGGCGATTCGAACTACAACCTGATGTCGTCGATGCCTGGGCGCAGCTGGGTGCTCACGCTGAAGCACGACTTCCTGTGAGCGGCGGTCGGGAGATGCCGATGAACGGACGAAAGAGCACTCGGAAGCCGGGCACGATGCGCCTCGCGGCTCGGCTCTGGCTGTCGTTGGCGGGCGCGCTGCTCGCGAGCGTGCCGCTCGTGGGTGCCGCGCAAGGCTTTCGGGTCGAGGAGTCGACGATCGAGGACGTGCAGCGCGCGATCCAGCGCGGCGAGACGACGTGCCTCGAGGTCGTGCAGGCGTACGTCGAGCGCGCGCGTGCCTACAACGGCATTTGCACGGCGCTCGTCACGCGCGACGGCAAGCCGATCGTGCCCGGCAAGGGCACCGTGCGCGCGGGCGCGCCGCTCGAGTTTCCGGCCGAGACCGTCGCCGTGAGCGAGATCCTTCCCGATTTCGATCAGTACAAGGGGCCGCCGATCGAGCTCGGACGCATGGAGGCGACGAAATCCGACCCGAGCGTCGTGCAGCAGTTCGGCATGCTCGTCGGCATCCCGAATGCGCGCCAGGTGAACGCGCTGAGCACGCTGAATCTGCGCGGCGAGCGATCGCTGACGTGCGCGGCGGAGTGCGACCTGCATCCGTCGAAGGGCGATCTGCCGGCGCACTGTCCCGTGGTCTGCGATGCATTCCGCGCGCAGCCCGATGCGCTCGAGCGCGCGGCGGAGCTCGATGCGCAGTACGGAAGGAATCCCGATCTCGAGGCGATGCCGATGTACTGCGCGGTGATGTCTTTCAAGGACGTGTTCGACACGAAGGACATGCGGTCGACCGGCGGCGCGGACGTCGCTTACGCGATGGATGCCGCGCCCGAGGACGCGACGATCGTCGCGCGGCTGCGCGAGAAGGGCGCGATCATCTACGCGAAGGCGAATCTCTCCGAATACAACGGCGGCGGCGGGAACCCCGGCGGCCACGAGGCGACGTCGAGGACGTACGGCGCCGGCGCGCGCAGCACCTGGCCCGGCATGTCGTGCAACCCGTACGACACGACGCGCGAGACCGGCGGCTCGAGCTCCGGCTCCGCGGCGTCCGTCGGCGCGAACCTCGTCGCGTGCTCGATCTGCGAGGAGACCGGCGGCTCGTGCCGTCAGCCCGCGTGGCGCCAGATGACGGTTGCCCTCGTGACGACGAAGGGCCTGTTGCCGTACGGCGGATCGATCGGCGCGGAGCCTTATCTCGATCGCGCCGGGATCAATTGCCGCACGGTCGAGGACACGGCGCTCGTGCTCGACAGCCTGCGGGATCCGACGTTCGGCTACTTCGATCCGCGCGACATCCACAGCGCGTTGCCGCCGTGGATCGTGCCGGAGAGACCCTATTCGAGCTTCCTCGTCGACGAGGCCGCGGTCGCCGACAAGCCGCTCGCCGGCATGCGGATCGGCATCGTTCGCGAGTACATGGTCAAGCACTCGAAGAACGACGAGGCGATCAGCGACCTCGCCGACGCGGAGATCAAGCGCGTGCTGCGCGACGTGCTCGGCGCGACGCTCGTCGAGTCGGTGGATCCCGACTATCCGGACGACCCCACCGTCGACAACATGACGTACACGTTCCAGGACGCGCTCGCCGAGGTCGTGCCCATCCACCTGCCGGAGCTCTTGCACGAGAAGGAGTTCAGCGTCGATGGATACGACGTCCTCGGTCGCGACTACATGGTCCAGGCGGCGGAAGGCCTCGCGCCGCTGCCGCACACCCTGAACCTGCGGAGCATCAACAACTCGCCGCGCACGTCGAGCTTCGCCTACCACATGGCTCAGTATCTGCTGCGGCGCGGCGACGCGCGCGTGAAGGACTGGCGCTCGCTCAATGCGAACGCGAAGTACTCGACCGAGTCGTTCGCGGTCGCGATGATGAACTGGGAGGACACGGTCGATCTCGTCAGCGACGGCATCACGCGGCGCATCAAGATGCGCGACGCGATGCGGCTCGTGCTCTTGAAGGTCATGCGCCAGAACCGCATCGACGTGCTCGTGAACCCGACGATCACGATCCCGCCGGCGCGGATCGGGTATGCGAGCGAGCCCGTCGTCAACGACCGCCCGAACGGCCGCTTTCCGACGAGCGCGAACCTCGGCATTCCGGAGATCACCGTGCCTGCCGGCATGAACGACGTCGTCTACGAGCCGCGCTTCGTGCTGAACGACGCGAAGGACGAGTATGAATCGATGCCGGGCGACACGCCGACGAAGCTCGAGAAGCCTCTGCCGTTCGGGCTGTCGTTCTGGGCCGGGCCCGGCGCGGAGCCGGTCGTGCTGAAGGTCGCGTCCGCGTACGAGGCGGCGACCCACCACCGCGTCCCGCCGCCGGACTTCGGGCCCGTTCGGAAACCGTAGCGCCGTCGTCGCCGCCCTTCGACGGCAAGGTCCACGACATGGAGAGCGATGTGGCCGCCGACGGCGCAGAGAAGGGATCCCGCCGCGTCGGCTCGGGCCGCGCGTTGAAGCTGCTCGCTGCGGCCGGCGTCGTCGCCGTGCTGGCCGCGCCGAAGCTCGATATCGAACGGTGGGCGAACGCGTTTTCCGCGGCGCGCGAGCCGGCGGGCGCGGGTCCGGCCGACGCGGCGGAGCTTGGGCGAGCGTTGCGCGTCGACGCGCTCGTCGTCGAACCCGAGCCGCTCGCGGAGGTCGTCCGTACGACGGGCACGTTGCTCGCCGCCGAGGCGGTCGAGCTCAGGCCCGAGACCGGCGGCCGGATCGCCTCGATCCACTTCGAGGAGGGGCGAGCCGTCCGGGCCGGCGACCTGCTCGTCAAGCTGCACGACGCCGACCTGCGCGCGCGGCTCCTCGCCGCGACGGGCGAGCTCGAGCTCGCGCGCCGGCGCGAGCGGCGCGCGGCCGAGCTCGTCGCGCAGAATTTCGTGCGGCAGGACGAGCACGATACCGCGGCGAGCCGCGTGCAGATCCTCGAGGCCGAGATCGCGCTGATCGAAGCGCAGATCGCGAAGAGCGAGATCCGCGCGCCGTTCGCGGGCACCGTGGGGCTGCGCCACGTCAGCGAGGGCGCGGTCGTCGACGCATCGACGCGCATCGCGACCGTGCAGCGCATCGATATGCTCAAGATCGAGTTCGCGGTGCCCGAGCGCTACGCACGCCGCGTCCGGGTCGGCAGCCCGATCGTGTTCGCCGTCGCGGGCAGCGGGGAGCGCTACGAGGGCCGCGTGTACGCGTTCGATCCGCACATCGATGCGGCGACGCGGACGCTCGCGATCCGCGCCGTCACCCCGAATCCGACCGGAGAGCTGATGCCCGGCGCGTTCGCGAGCATCGAGCTCATGCTCGAGCAGACGGCCGACGCGCTGATGATCCCGTCGGTCGCGCTCGTGCTGGAGCTCGAGTCGCCGTACGTGTTCGTGCTCGTCGACGGCCGGGCGGAGCAGCGGCGGATCGTCACCGGCGTGCGCACCGAGAGCCGCGTTCAGGTGCTGTCGGGGCTGCGTCCGGGCGACGTCGTGATCACGACCGGGCTGCAGCAGCTCCGTGCGGGGGACCGGGTCGACGCGACGATCGTCGACGGGACGCGGATCGCGAACGGCGCATCGAGGACGACTTCCGCCGGCACGTCGTCGCGCGTCCTCGCATCCGATCTCGCAGCGCTGCCCGCCGCGCGCCGATGACGGCGCCCGAGCTCTGCATCCGCCGTCCGGTCCTGACGCTCGCGGCCGCGTTCCTGATCGTGCTGACCGGCGCGATCGGGATCGTGCGCCTGCCGGTGCGCGAGTACCCGGCGGTCGATCCGCCGACGCTGTCGGTCACGACGACGTATCCCGGCGCGTCCGCGGAGGTCGTCGAGGCGCAGATCACCGAGCCGCTCGAGGCGGCGATCAACACCGTCGCCGGCATTCGTGCGCTGCGCTCGACGAGCCGCGAAGGGGCGAGCCAGATCACGGTCGAGTTCTCGCTCGACACCGACATCGAGACCGCCGCGAGCGACGTGCGCGATCAGGTCGCCCGCGCGGCACAGCGCCTGCCGCCGGACGTGAATCCGCCGATCCTGAACAAGGCCGATGCGGATTCGCAGCCGATCTTCGGCATCACGCTGACGAGCGATCGGCGCTCGCAGCTCGAGCTCGGCGCGATCGCCGAGAATCTGCGCGAGCGCCTGCAAACGGTGCCGGGCATCGCCTACGTGACGCAGCCCGCGGAGAAGCTCTACGCGATGCGGCTCTGGATCGATGCCGAGCGGCTGCGCGCGTACGGCGTGTCGGTGCTCGACGTGCGCGCGGCGGTCGCGCGAGAGAACGTCGAGCTGCCGTCGGGCCGCATCGAGGGGAGCTTCGTCGAGCTGCCCGTGAAGACCGAGTCGCGCCTCCGCACCGCGGCCGAGTTCGACGACCTGATCATCAAGCGCGACGGCGACCGCATCGTGCGTTTCCGCGACGTCGGCTACGCGGAGCTCGGCGCGCAGAACGAGCGCGGCGCGCTCAAGGTCGGCGGCCGGCCCGTCGCCGGCCTCTACTTTCGGCAGCAGGCCGACGCGAACCAGATCGAGATCATCGACGAGCTCCGGCGCCGCATCGAGCGGATCCGCAAGGAGCTGCCGGTCGACGTCGAGCTCGACATCGCGTACGACAACTCGACGTACGTCCGGCAATCCCTCGCCGAGGTCACGGAGACGATCTTCGTTGCGTTCCTGCTCGTCGTGCTCGTTGTGTTCGCGTTCCTGCGCGAGTGGCGCACGACGCTGATCCCGGTCGTCGCGATCCCGGTCTCCGTCGTCGGCGCGTTCGCCGTGATGGCGGCCGCCGGATTCTCGATCAACACGCTGACGCTGCTCGGCATCGTGCTTTCGATCGGCCTCGTCGTCGACGACGCGATCGTCGTGCTCGAGAACATCTACGCGAAGATCGAGCGCGGCATGGCGCCGGCAGCCGCCGCCATCGCCGGCGCGAACGAGGTGTTCACCGCGATCATCGCGACGACGTTGACGCTCGTCGTCGTGTTCCTGCCGCTCCTCTTCCTCGGCGGGCTTTCCGGAAGCCTTTTTCGGGAGTTCGGCATCACGATCTCGGGCGCCGTCGTCGTCTCGGCCTTCGTCGCGCTGACGTTGACGCCGATGGCGAGCTCGCGGCTCTTGAAGCCGCAGCAGGCGCGCGGGCGGCTGTTCCGGATCACCGAGCCGGCGTTCGACGCGTTGGAGCGCGGGTACGCGGCTTCGCTCGCGGCGTATCTGCGCACGCCGTGGACCGCGTGCGCGGTGCTCGGCGGGGCCGTCGGCGCGATTTGGCTGCTGCAGTCGGTGCTCCCACGCGAGCTCGTGCCGCTCGAGGACCGGAGCCGGATCTGGGTGCGCGCGACGGCGTCCGAGGGCGTCGGCTACGAGCACATGCAGGCGCTGATGGACGAGCTTTCGGCGGCCACGGCCGCGCGCGTGCCGGAGGCGCATCTGATGATGACGCAGGTCCCCGGCTCCGGCGGCACGGCGGGCGGCTACGGCGCGATGAACAACGGCTTCGTCCGCGTGTTCCTGAAAGACAAGGCGGATCGCGAGCGCTCCCAGCAGGAGATCGCCGCCGATCTCGAGACGCTCACGCGGAGCTTCACGGCGGCACGCGTGAACGTTCAGCAGGAGGCGAGCATCGGCCAGCGCCGCTCGAGCGGCAGCGGCGTCGAGTACGTGCTGCAGGCACCCGAGCTCGAAATGCTGCGGGATGTGCTGCCCAAGTTCCTCGAGGCAGCCGCCGCCAGCGGCGTGTTCTCGTTCGTCGAGAGCGACCTCGAGTTTTCGAGCCCGGAGGTCCGCGTTGAGATCGATCGCGACAGGGCGCAGGCGCTCGGCGTGAGCACGCTCGCCATCGCGCAGACGCTCCAGGCGGCGCTCTCCGGCCAGCGCTTTGGCTACTTCGTCCGCGACGGCAAGCAGCACGACGTGATCGGCCAGCTCGCACGTGACCTGCGCGCGCGGCCGAGCGACCTCGGGCTCATCGGCGTGCGCACGCAGGACGGCTCGCGGCTCGTGAGCCTCGACAACCTGATCACGTTCCGCGAGACGAGCTCGCCGCCCGAGCTCTATCGCTACAACCGCTTCGCGGCGGCGACCGTCTCCGGAACGCTCGCGCCGGGCCGCACGCTCGGCGAAGGGATCGCCGCGTTCGACGCGGCGGCCGCGCGAACGCTCGACGAGCGGTTCACGACGGCGCTGACGGGCGCAGCGAGCGACTTCGTCGAGAGCTCGTCGTCGCTGGGCTGGGTGCTCGTGCTCGCGATCGTGCTCGTCTACGTCGTGCTCGCGGCGCAGTTCGAGAGCTTCGTCGACCCGTTCGTGATCCTGCTGACCGTGCCGCTCGCGGTCGGCGGCGCGCTCTTTGCGCTCTGGTACTTCGAGCAGAGCCTCAACATCTTCTCGCAGATCGGTCTGATCATGCTCGTCGGGCTCGTGACGAAGAACGGCATCCTGATCGTCGAGTTCGCGCGTCAGCGCCGCGACGCTGGTGCGCCCTCGGCGCTCGCCGCCGTGCACGAGGCCGCGACGGCGCGCCTCCGGCCGATCCTGATGACGACGCTCGCGACGATCCTCGGGATCGCGCCGATCGCGCTCGCGCTCGGCGCGGGCGCCGAGAGCCGCGTGTCGATGGGCATCGCCGTCATCGGCGGGCTCGTCTGCGGCGGCGCGCTGACGCTCTACGTGATTCCGGCGATGTACGTGCTGCTGGCGGGGACGCGGCGGAGCGAGGCGTCGAGGTCGACGCTCTCGATCGGCTCGGCGTGATCAGTCGGTGTCTTCGGGAACGACGTGTTTCGAAGGTGCAACGATCCAGCTGCTCGAAGCGGGTAGGGGATGGTCTCTTCTCCGCGTCTCAACGACTGAGTCTTTGCCGCAGGTGCGGCGCTAGACGCAGACGGAGGATGCGTCCTTGAGCACCGAATCCCGAAATCCGCTTCGCGCAGTCGTCCAAGCTTTGCTGCTCGCCGGCGTGATGCCTTGGACGGCGCATGCGCAGTTCCAGGTCGAGGAAGCGACGATCGACGACATCCACGCGGCGATCAAGAGCGGGGAGACGACCTGCTTCGACATCGTGAAGGCGTACGTCGAGCGCGCTCGCGCGTACAACGGCATCTGCACGGCGCTCGTGACGCCGGACGGCGCCGACATTCCCCCGGCGTTCGGCTACGTCAGGGCCGGCGCGCCGCTCGCGTATCCGACGAAGACCGTCGCGGCTTCGACGATCTTTCCGAATCTCGGCGAGTATCGGGGACTGCCCCTCGATTTCGGCCGAATGGTTCCGACGCGGTCGGATCCGAGCGTGATGAAGCAGATGGGCATGCGTGTCGGTATTCCGAATGCCGGCCAGGTCAACGCGCTCGAGACACTGAATCTGCGCGGCGAGCGCTCGATCACGTGCAAGGGTGCGTTCGACGCGCATCCGTCGACGGGACCGCTCCCTGCCGACGCGCCGCCCGAGTGCGAGGAGTTCCGCAAGCTTCCCGATGCGCTCGAGCAGGCCGCGGCGCTCGACGCGCGCTACGGACGCAATCCCGATCTCGCGGCGATGCCGATGTACTGCGTCGTCAGCGTGTTCAAGGACCCGTACGACACGAAGGACATGCGGACGACATCGAACAACGACGTCGCGTTCGCGATGGACGCGCCGCCGTTCGACTCGACGCTCGTCGCCCGGCTTCGCGAGAAGGGCGCGATCGTCTACGGCAAGTCCGTCGCGGCCGAGTTCAACGGCGGTCCCGGCGATCCCGGCGGCCCCGAAAGCCCGAAGACGCATCAGGTCGAAGGCGGCCAGCAGATGAACTCGTGGAGCGGGCAGGCGTGCAACCCGTACGACACGGAGCGGGTGCCGCGCGGGTCGAGCGGCGGCTCGGGCGCGGCGATCGCGGCGAACCTCGCGACGATCGGCATCTGCGAGCAGTCCGGGGCGTCGTGCCAGGGTCCGGCGTCGCGGAACGGCATCGCGCTGATCCTGACGACGAAAGGGATCATTCCGGACAACGGCGGCATCGGCAATCAGTGGTTCAACGACCGGGCCGGCATTCACGCGCGCACCCTCGAGGACGCGGCGAAGGTGCTCGACGCGCTGAAAGACCCGGAGACCGGCTACTACGATCCGCGCGATCCGTTCACGGCGATTCCGGCGGCGCTGATCCCCGACGAGCCTTACGCGAGCTTCGTCGTGACGGACGAGATGCTCGAGGCGAATCCGAAGCCGCTCGCGGGCGTGAAGATCGCGATCCTGCGCGAGCACATGGTGACGCCGACGAAGAACCACGAGGACATCGTCGAGCGGATCGACCGGGAGATCAAAACGGTGCTGCGCGACCGGCTCGGCGCGGAGCTCGTCGAGACGGTCGTGCCGGGGTATCCGGACGACCCGGACGTGCCGAACGTCGAGTACACGTTCGCGGACGCGCTCTCCGAGATCCTGCCGCGGTTCATGCCGGAGATTTTCGCGAGGCGGAACGAGCAGGGCGAGCTCTGGTTCGACGTGCCCGGCTGGGACGTGACGTCGTACGAGTACCTGCTTGCGCTCAGCAAGCGGCAAGCGCCGCTGACGGACAAGGTCAACCTCGTGAACTTCGCGAATTTCGCGGCGGTTCCCTGCCACAACGGCCACTGCAGCCACGTGTCGTTCTCGATCGAGCGCTACCTGATCGATCGCGGCGACGCAAAGATCAAGACTTGGGCCGATTGGGTCGCGAATGCGGACTTCGTCGACGAAGAGGGCAGGGCCGGCGCCGTGAACTGGCTGCACTACGACGGCTACACGGACCCCGGCAAGGCGGACCGACTGCTCAGAAGCTACGTCGGCCGGATGGCGCTCGAGCGGATGATGCGCGAGAACGGCATCGACGCGTTCGTGCACCCGGAGAACACGGTGCCGACGCCGAAGATCCAGGGGCCGAACGTCGGCACGTACAGCCTCGACGGCATCACGCCGTTCTTCCAGATCCCGCGAGTCGTCGTGCCGGCCGGCACGACGGACGTGATCTACGAGCCACAGTACGCGCTGAACGACGACAGGACCGACTACGTTTCCGTGCTGCCGCCCGGCACGCCGCAGTCGAAGCTGCCGCATCCGATGCCGATCTCGATCACGTTCTTCGCGGGCCAGGGCGCGGAGCCGGTCCTGATCAAGGTCGGCACCGCGTACGAGAGCGCGACGCACCACCGCTTCCCGCCGCCCGACTTTGGTCCCGTGCGCGATGCTTCTTCGACGCTCATCAGTGCCGCGCCTTGAGGTGCCTCGATCGCGTCGAGCCGTTCGATAAAGACGTGGAGGATTCTCGTGAAGAGCAATGATACGCGCGTCGCACGCAACGGTAGGCGACGTGCCCGCCTGGCGAAGACGGACCGCCTTTCGACGATCGTGAGCGCGCTGCTCGTCGGCGCGGCGCTGCCCGTCGGGACCGCGTATGCGCAATTCGAGATCGAGGAAGCGACGATCGACGACATCCACGCCGCGATCAAGAGCGGCGAGGCGACGTGCGTCGACATCGTGCAGGCGTACATCGAGCGCGCGCGTGCGTACAACGGCGTCTGCACGGCGCTCGTCACCGAGGACGGTGCAGACATTCCCCCGGCGTTCGGCTACGTCAGGGCCGGCGCGCCGCTCGTCTTCCCGACGAGGACGGTCAAGGCGTCGACGATCTTCCCGAACCTCGACGAGTACCGGGGCAAGCCGCTCGAGCTCGGGCGCATGGAGCCGACGGCGTCCGATCCGACCGTCATGCAGCAGATGGGCATGCGGGTCGGGATCCCGCACGCGGGGCAGATCAACGCGCTCGAGACGCTGAATCTGCGCGGCGAGCGCTCGGTCACGTGCAAGGGCGAGTTCGACGCGCATCCGTCGACGGGACCGCTCCCTGTCGACGCGCCGCCCGAGTGCGAGGAGTTCCGCAAGCTTCCCGATGCGCTCGAGCAGGCCGCGGCGCTCGACGCGCGCTACGGCCGCAATCCCGATCTCGCGGCGATGCCGATGTACTGCGTCGTCAGCGTGTTCAAGGACCCGTACGACACGAAGGACATGCGGACGACGTCGAACAACGACGTCGCGTTCGCGATGGACGCACCGCCGTTCGACTCGACGCTCGTCGCGCGCCTCCGTGACAAGGGAGCGATCATCTACGCGAAGTCGAACGCGCACGAGTTCAACGCGGGGCCCGGCAATCCGGGCGGACCGCACGAGGCGCAGGTGAACTGGGTCTCCGGCGGTCAGCAGGTGAGCGCGTGGAGCGGCCAGTCGTGCAACCCGTACGACACGGAGCGGGTCGTGCGCGGGTCGAGCGGCGGCTCGGGCGCGGCGATCGCGGCGAACCTTGCGACGATCGGCATCTGCGAGCAGTCGGGCGCGTCGTGCCAGGGACCGGCGTCGCGAAACGGCATCGCGTTGATCCTGACGACGAAGGGCATCATTCCGGACAGCGGCGGCATCGGCAATCAGTGGTTCAACGACCGCGCCGGCATTCACGCGCGCACCCTTGCGGACGCGGCGAAGGTGCTCGACGCGATGAAGGATCCGGAGCTCGGCTACTACGACCCGCGCGACCCGTTCACGGCGATCCCGAAGGCGTTGATCCCCGAAGAGCCTTACGCGAGCTTCGTCGTCACGGACGAGATGCTCGAGGCGAACCCGAAGCCGCTCGCGGGCGTGAAGATCGCGATCCTGCGCGAGCACATGGTGACGCCGACGAAGAATCACGAGGACATCAGCGCGCGGATCGATCGAGAGATCAAAGCGGTTCTGAGGGACCGTCTGGGTGCCGAGCTCGTCGAGACGGTCGTGCCGGGGTATCCGGACGATCCGGAGGTCCCGAACGTCGAGTACACGTTCGCGGACGCGTTGTCGGAAATTCTGCCGCGCTTCATGCCGGAGATCTTCGCGAGGCGCAACGAGCAGGGCGAGCTCTGGTTCGACGTCCCCGGGTGGGACGTGACGTCGTACGAGTACCTGCTTGCACTCAGCAAACGGCAGGCGCCGCTGACGGACAAGGTGAACCTCGTGAACTTCGCGGACTTCGCGGCGCTGCCGTGCCACAACGGCCACTGCAGTCACGTGTCGTTCTCGATCGACCGGTACCTGATCGATCGCGGCGACTCGAAGATCACGAACTGGGCCGATTGGGTGGCCAATGCCAAGTTCCGCCAGCAGGCCTCGCTTGCCGGCGCTTTGAACTGGCTCGAGTTCAAGGACTACATGGCGGAGGGCAAGGGCGACCGGCTCGTGCGGAGCTACGTCGGTCGGATGGCGCTCGAGCGGATGATGCGCGAGAACGGCATCGACGCCTTCGTGCACCCGGAGAACACCGTGCCGACGCCGAAGATCCAGGGACCGAACGTCGGCTCGGCGAGCCTCGACGGCATCACGCCGTTCTTCCAGATTCCGCGGATCGTCGTGCCGGCCGGCGCGACCGACGTGATCTACGAGCCCCAGTATGCGCTGAACGAGGACAAGACCGACTACGTTTCCGTGCTGCCGCCCGGCACGCCGCGGTCGAAGCTGCCGCATCCGATGCCGATCTCGATCACGTTCTTCGCGGGTCAGGGTGCGGAGCCGACGCTGATCAAGATCGGCACCGCGTACGAGAGCGCGACGCACCACCGCTTCCCGCCGCCGCACTTCGGTCCGGTTACGCCGGCGCTTCGGCGGGGCCTGCCGGCCGAGATCGGTCCGAGCGATTTCTAGGAAACGGAGAGCGAGAATCGACATGACGAGCCACCCGTTTCTCCGATCGAGCAGGCCGAGGACGCGCGACGCGATACGAACCTTCCGTTCGCGTAGCCTGCAATGCATCGCCGTGCTTCTCTTCTCCGGCCTTGCCGCCGGCGCGGCCGGACAGGAGCTCGCGCGCGCGGCGATGCCGGTCGCGAAGCCGATGCCCGAGGCGGCGCGGCCGAAGATCGGCCTCTTCACGACCGGCGGCACCATCCAGAGCAAGGGCGAGCACCGGCAAAAGCTCATGGAGTACGGCGCGGGGCGCGTGACGCCCGACGAGCTCCTGGCCGACCTGCCGGAGCTCGCCGAGATCGCCCACATCGAGGTCACCGAGATCTCGAACATCGGCTCGGGCGGCATCACGTACGAGCACCAGCTCGCGCTCGTGAAAGCGATCAACGCGTACCTCGCGCGCCCCGACACGGCGGGCGCCGTCGTCACGCACGGCACCGGCACGCTCGAGGAGACCGCGTACTTCCTGAATCTGACGGTCAAGTCGGACAAGCCCGTCGTCGTGGTCGGCGCGATGCGGCCGTTCACGGCCGTGAGCCGCGACGGGCCGTTCAACCTCTATAACGCCGTGCGCGTCGCGGCGTCGCCCGACGCGCGCGACATGGGCGTGGTGATCATGCTGAACGACGAGATCAACGCCGCACGCGACACGACGAAGTCGAACACGTATCGGCTCGAGACGTTCGTGGCGCGCGATCTCGGCCCGCTCGGCTACGCCGATTCGGACCGGATCGTCTTCTATCGGCGGCCGATCTATCGGCACACGCACAGATCCGAGTTCGACGTTTCCGATCTCACCGAGCTGCCGCGCGTCGACGTGACCTACGACTACCAGGAGGACGACGGCGTCGCGATCGACGCGTTCGTCGCCGCCGGTGCAAAAGGTATCGTGCTCACGGGCAGCGACGCCGAGGCCGTGAAGCGCGGCCAGGCGGCAGGCGTCGTCTTCGTGCAGAGCGACAGGAAGGGATCGGGCCGCGTGCTCGAGAGCGCGCGCAGCAGGGAGCGCGGCATCGTCACGGCGGACAACCTGCCGCCGCACAAGGCGCGGATCCTGCTGCGGCTCGCGCTGACGAAGACGACGGATCTCGACGAGATCCAGCGAATGTTCAACGAGTACTGAACGATGATGACTTCACGCTCCTCGACGTTCTCGCTCTGCCGGCGCCGCATGCTCGTCTCGCTCTGCGCAGCCACATCGCTGCTCTCGAGCGCCGCGCTGCTCGCGCAGGAAATCCCCAAATACGCGCCGCCGCCCGAGATCGATCCGAATGCCGAGCGCCCGACCGTCGTGCTGATGTCGATGGGCGGCACGATCGCGAGCCGCGGAACGCCGCGTCTCAACGTCACGAACTACGGAGGCCCGGAGAACCCGCGTGTCGATCCGGAGGACTGGTACCGCGATCTGCCGGAGCTCGCCGGCATCGCGAACATCGTGCTCGAGGACCAGCGCGCGCCGCAGAATCCGGAGCCCGGACGCAGCACGTTCGAGGACTGGCGCCGCGTCGCGAAGCGGCTCAACGAGATCGCCAAGGATCCGAGCGTCGACGGCATCGTCGTCACGCACGGCACGAACATCATGGCCGAGACGGCGTACTACATGAATCTCGTCGTCGACACCGAGAAGCCGATCGTGTTCGTCGGCGCACAGCGTCCGTGGACGGGACTGTCCGGTGACGGCCCGCGCAATCTCTACGATGCGGTGCGCGTCGCGGCATCGAAGGAGGCGCGGGGCAAGGGCGTGCTGCACGCGATGAACCAGTACATCCACACCGCGCGCGACGTCGACAAGACGAGCGCGTATCGCGTCGACACGTTCAAGGACGTCGACGTCGGCGCGATCGGCTTCGCCGACCCGGACAAGATCGTGTTCTACCGCGAGCCCACGCGCCGCCATACGTCGCAATCCGAGTTCGCCGGGATCGACTTCGAGTCGTTGCCGAAGGTCGACGTCGTGCTCGCCTATCGCGACGCGCCGGGCTACGTGATCGATGCGATGGTCTCGAACGGCGTCGAAGGATTGATCATCGAGGGCACCGGCGCCGGCAGCCTCACGGCGGGCCAGACCGAAGCGGTCGAGCGCGCGAAGAAGAAGGGCGTCGTCGTCGTCGCGACGGCGAGGACGCAGGGCGGGCGTGTGCAGGCGACGCCGCGGCGCGCCGCGGCGGGGATCGTGCCCGGGGACAACCTGCTGCCCGAGAAGGCGCGCATCCTGTTGCAGCTCGCACTGACCGTGACGCGGGATCCCGCGGAAATCGAGCGAATCTTCGCCGAGTACTGATCGGCCTCCGCGCAGCGAAGCTCCGCTCCGACGCGGAGCTTCGCTGCGTCTTTCGACACCGCGCTCTTCGATTCGCGACGTCGACCCGCGTCCCTTCTCTTGCAGGTAGGGACGTTCTCGCCCGATCCGTCTTCACTGCAAACGCCGTGCTTCACGGCGCCCGAAAACGAGGTTTGTCGCGGTCGGTCGGGAGACGCCGCTTCGCCGCTTCTCTCCTTCCCGGTGGCGTCGTCCCTCCCGACCGACTGCGACGACCATTCACGAGCCGCTCGCCGGCGCCGCCGCGAGCCCGAACCGCAGCCACCGAGGGCACATCCATGCACGCACTCGACGTCAAACGCGCCGTTCTGATCGCAATGACTCTGCCCGCCGCCGTGCCTGCGGGCGCGCAGCTCTCCGCGACGTCCGTCGCCACGCCTCCCGCATCGGCTCCGGCGGGCGCATCGCGCTTCCATCTCGAGGAGGCGACGATCGAGGACATCCAGCGCGCGATCCTCGCGAAGGAGATCACCGTCGAGCGGCTCGTCGAGCTCTATCTCGCGCGGATCAAGGCGTACAACGGCACGTGCGTGAAGCAGCCGTACGGCATTCTCGGTCCGGTGGTTCCGATCAAGAACGCGGGGCAGATCAACGCGCTGCAAACGCTGAATCTGCGCCCCGCGGCGCTCGCCGCATGGGGCTTCGACGCGCGCAAGGCGCGCAGCATGACGGACCCGGTCGACGACGATCCCGCGATGCCCGACGCGCTCGAGGCGGCGCGGAAGCTCGACGCGTACTTCGCCGAGACCGGACGCCTCGTCGGGCCGCTGCACGGCGTCGTGCTCGCCGTGAAGGATCAGTACGACACGTTCGACATGCGGACGACGTCCGGCGCGGACACGTTCTACGCGAACGACCGGCCGCCGGACGACGCGACGTTCATCGCGCGGCTCCGCGACGCCGGCGCGATCATCCTCGCGAAGGCGAACCTCGGCGAGTTCGCCTCCGGCATTCCGCGGAGCGCGTTCGGCGGCACGTTCTGCAATCCGTACGACACGGAGCGCACGCCGGGCGGCTCGAGCTCGGGCTCGGGATCCGCCGTCGCCGCGAACCTCGTGACGTGCGCGATCGCCGAGGAGACCGGCTCGTCGATCCGCGGGCCGGCCTACTCGAACAACAGCGTCGGCATCTCGCCGACGCAGGAGCTCGTGAGCCGCGACGGCATGATCCAGCAGGGGATCAACACGCGCGTCGGGCCGATCTGCCGAACGGTCGCGGACGCCGCGAAGATCCTCGACGTGATCGCGGGCTACGACCCGAAGGACGAGCTCACCGCGTTCAGCGTCGGGCGGCTGCCGCCCGAGCCCTATGCGAGCTATGCGGTGCCGCAGCGCCTCGACGGCATTCGCATCGGCGTCGTCCGCGAGTACATGGACAAGGCGGCGTTCACGAAGGAGGACGAGCAGGCGATCGATCTCGTCGAGGCCGCGATCGCCGAAATGGGCAAGCTCGGCGCGACGATCGTCGATCCAGGCGCGGGCGGCGCACTGCTCGACGGCTGCACCCGCCGTTACCTCCCGATGCTGCACGATAAGCAGTTCACACGCGAGTATCCGGATCTCTTTCCGGTCGGCGAGGACGGGAAGCCCGCCGCGGATCACATCGCGACGCTGCTCGATCTCGCCGCGAATCCGGCGGCCGTGCCGAAGGAGGTCCGCTTCAGAGCGCTCGGCGGTCCGCCGACGCCGGGCCAGAGCCGCTATACGCTCGATCTCTATTTGCGGGAGCGCGGTGATGCGAGCATCCGCTCGACCGCGGACGTGCTGACGAAGGCGACCTACTACTCCGATCCGAACTTTCCGGATCACCGCACACGCCACGAGCGGGCCCTCGAGGACCTCGAGCTCGACATGGCCGCGCGCATGCAGAACCGGTTCGCGATCCAGACGATCGTGCTGCAGTGCATGGCCGAGATGGATCTCGACGCGCTCGTCCATCCGACGAGCAATCACCCGCCCGCGAAGCTCGGTGCGCCGCGCGGGCCCGACATCGACGGGCGCCCGGGCGACGGCATCTGGCGTTTCCTCGGCCGCAACGGCTTCCCCGTGATCACCGTGCCCGCGGGCTTCACGACGGAAGTCTACGACCGCGTTTACGCCGCGTCGGATGCGTCGGCGACGGGGTTTGCGGCTGGGCCTGCGCCTGTTGCTTCCGGCGGAGCGTCCGAGCCGGTGCCCACCGAGCTCGTCGGTCCCGTGCCCGCTGAGCTTCCGATCGGCGTCGACATCGTCGCGCGTCCGTTCGACGAGCCGACGCTGCTCAGGATCGCCGCCGCGTACGAGGCGGCGACGAAGCACCGGCGTCCGCCGAAGGACTTCGGTCCGCTCGAGGGCGAGCCGTGAGGCATGCGTCTCGGCTCGAGAGCGTCGCACGCGGGTAGGGCAAGCGCGAAGAAGCGCGTCTGATCAGTCGTGGAAGATCCGAAAAGACTCATGGCAGAAGGAGAGGCGGCGGGATTGCGAGCATCGCGCTCAGCGTTGGGGCTCGCTCGCGTGCGACGGCGCGTTCTTAGTGCAAATCGACGCGTGCGCTCGAGCTCGACGTCCGCCGCTCGCCATTCCGCAAGTCAATGAGCAGACGATGGAAATTTCCGTGGCATGCACTTCATGCGAAGCGGAACGTACGACTGGTCCGCGATTCGCATAGTCCTTCTCGACGAAGACCTTGAACCGAACGGAGCGAAACGTGTTGCACATCGAACTTCGACGCACCTGCGGCTCCATATTCGCCGCGACGACATTCTGCTGGGCGTCTTGCGTCTCGGCGCAGCCCGACGTGGTCGATCAGATCATCAAGGCGCAGGCGGAGGTCGAGGCGCTCGCGCAGGCGTCGCAGATCCGCATCGCGCAGCTCGACGACGAAGCGACGGAGCTTCTCTCCGAGTATCGGCAGGTCATCGCCGAGACCGACAACCTCGGGACGTACAACGAGCAGCTCGCCGCGCAGGTGCAGTCTCAGGAAGAGGAGATCGCCTCGATGCTGCGACAGCTCGAGCAGATCGAGACGACCGCGAGCGAGGTGATGCCGATGATGCAGCGGATGATCGACACGCTCGAGAAGTTCATCGAGCTCGATACGCCGTTCCTGCTCGACGAGCGCCGCGCGCGCGTCGAGAACCTGAAGTCCCTGATGAGACGCGCCGACGTCTCGGTATCGGAAAAGTACCGGCGCGTCGTCGAGGCCTACGGCGTCGAGATGGAGTACGGCCGCACGATCGAGTCGTATCGCGGCGACATCGACACCGACGGAACGACGCGCACGGTCGATTTCCTGCGCGTCGGCCGGGTCGCGCTTCTCTATCAGACGCTCGACGGCGCCGAGACCGGCTACTGGAACGCGGACGTGGGCGACTGGGTCGTCGACAACGGCTACCGCGCGGGCGTGCGCGACGGACTGCGCATTGCGAAGCAGCAGGCGGCGCCCGATCTGATGATTCTCCCCGTGAGCAGCCCCAAGGAGAGTGCGCTGTGAGAAAGCTAACGAGATCCGTCGGCGCAGCGGCCGCCGCGTCGATCCTTTCGGTCGTGCTCGGCGCCGTCGCGCCGACGGAGCGAGCGGAGGCTCAGCAGCTCGCGAGCCTGCAGAAGCTCCTCGAGGAGACCCGGGCAGCGCGCTCGGTCGAGCAGGCGAAGCATCGCGAGCGCGAGGAGCGCTTCAAGGCGAATCGCGACCGGCAGGCACAGCTGCTCGACGAGGCGAAGGCGGCGCTCAATGCCGCGAAGGCCCGCAGCCAGGAGCTGAGCGCGGCGTTCGACGCGAACGAGAAGCGGCTCGCCGAGCTTCAGGAGCAGCTCGACGCGAAGGCGGGCACGCTCGGCGAGCTCTTCGGCGTCGTCCGGCAGGCGGCGAACGACGCGGCGTCCGTCATGCAGAACTCGATGATCAGCGCGCAGTATCCGGAGCGAGAGAAGTTCGCGACCGCGCTCGCCTCGAGCCGCGAGCTGCCCACGATCGAGGAGCTCGAGCGGCTCTGGTTCGAGATGCAGCGCGAGATGACCGAGACGGGCCTCGTGACGCGTCTCGTTGCGCCGGTCGTCGCCGCGGACGGCACGGAGACCGAGCGCGAGGTCGTGCGCGTCGGGCCGTTCACCGCGATGTCCGGCGATCGCTTCCTGTCGTATACGCCCGAGAGCGCGCGGTTCGCCGAGCTGACACGTCAGCCGCCCGGTCGTTATCGAAGCGCCGCGGAGGTGTTGACGAGCTCGACCGACGGCTACGCCCGCGCGGTCATCGATCCGACGCGCGGCTCGCTCTTGTCGGTGCTCGTGCAGCGGCCCGGCTTGGGCGAGATGATCGAGTACGGCGGGCTCGTCGGCTACGTGATCATCGGGCTCGCGTCGGTCGGCTTCCTGATCGGCCTCGCACGGCTCATCAGACTGCTCGAGATTGGCCGCTCCGTGCGGCTGCAGAAGCGGGACATCGATCGTCCTCGCGACAACAACCCGCTCGGCCGCGTGCTGATGGTCTACCACAGCGACCCGAACGTCGATAAGGAGACGCTGCAGCTCCGCCTCGACGAGGCGGTGCTGAAAGAGGTGCCGAAGCTCGAGGCCGGCTTGAGCGCGTTGAAGATCCTCGCCGCGATCGGACCGCTGCTCGGTCTCCTCGGAACCGTGACCGGCATGATCATCACGTTCCAGCAGATCACGCTGTTCGGCACCGGTGATCCGAAGCTGATGGCGGGCGGCATCTCGCAGGCGCTCGTGACGACGGTGCAGGGACTCGTGATGGCAATCCCGCTCCTTCTGCTGCACAGCTTCCTGAGCTCGCGCAGCAACGACCTCGTGCACGTGCTCGAGGAGGAGACGGCGGGGATCATCGCCGAGAAGGCCGAGACGCGCAGGGCGGTTGCCGGCTGAAGGTGCGGACATGCCGATCGAACCCTTGCGTTTCCTGTACGACATCCAGGAGTTCATGGAGGCAGGCGGCCCGGTCGTGCGGTTGCTGATGCTCCTCGCGATCGGGCTGTGGGCGATGATCTTCGAGCGGCTCTTGTTCTACCGGCGCGTCATGCCGGGCATGCTCGCCGAGATCCGTGCGGCCTGGGACGGCCGCACGGATCACACCTCGTGGCACGCGCAGAAGATCAAGCGTCGTTTCCTCGCGGAGGCGCAGCGGCAGATTCGCGGGCCGCTGCCGATGATCCGCGCGTTCGTCGCGCTCTGCCCGCTCGTCGGTTTGCTCGGCACCGTGACCGGCATGATCCAGGTGTTCGACGTCATGGCCGTGCTCGGCACGGGCAACGCGCGAGAGATGGCCTCCGGCGTCTCGGCCGCGACGCTGCCGACGCTCGCCGGAATGGTGCTCGCGCTCTCCGGCATGTATCCGATCGCGCGTTTCCAGGGGATTCTCGACAAGGAAACGCGCCGTCTTCGTGACCACATGAATCTCGCTTAGAGGGAATTTCCATGGCTCGTTCGCGATTGCGTTCCACGGACGAAGCGGCCGTCGACCTGACGCCGATGCTCGACGTGGTCTTCATCATGCTGATCTTCTTCATCGTCACCGCGTCGTTCGTCAAGGAGGCAGGCGTCGACGTGAACCGGCCGAACGCGGAAACCGCCGAGCAGCAGAATCGCGGCAACATCATGATCGCGATCCGGCCGAACGGCGAGATCTGGGTGGATCGCCGACCGGTCGACGTGCGAGCGCTTCGCGCGAACGTCGAGCGGCTCCGCGCCGAGAATCCGGAGGGGACGGTCGTGATTCTCGCCGACAAGGAGTCGCAGACGGGATTGCTCGTCGAGGTGATGGACCAGGTGAGGCTCGCGGGCGTCAGCAACGTCGCGATCGCCGCGGACGAGGCGGGCTGACGCATGAGCCGGTCGCTGATGAGCAGTGCGCTCGTCCGCGGAACGACCGGGCTCGGCCTCTCGGTCGCGGTCGCGGCGGCGCTGTTCTGGTTGATGCATTACCTGATCCTCGCCGCCGAGCGCGAGCTAGAGGAGGTCCAGAGCTTTCGCACGGTCGACTTCGTGCGCGTGCAGCAGAACGATCAGGTCGAGACGCGCCAGCGGTCGAAGCCGCAGCCGCCGCCTCCGCCGGACGATCCGCCGCCGCCGCCTCCGCAGCTGATGGCGCGTGCGGCAGCGGATGCGAACGCGGTGCCGAGTGCGTTCGGCATGCCCAAGGTCGACATCCCGACAAGCCTGTCGGGCGGACCGGTGCTCGCGCAGCCCAATGCGGAGCTCATCCCCGTCGTGCGGCTCGCGCCGCAGTATCCGCGCCAGGCGGCGCGGGCCGGCATATCGGGCTGGGTGAAGCTCAGGATCGTCGTGAATCCCGACGGCACGGTACGCGAGGCGCGCGCGATCGAGGCGGAGCCGCGAGGGCTGTTCGAGGCAGCGGCCGTCAGCGCGGCGCTGCGCGGAAGGTTCAGGCCGCGGATGGTCGACGGTCAGGCCGTCGAGGCCGTCGGCGAATACACGGTGACGTTCAGTCTCGGAGGGCAGGGAGGGCAGTGATGGACGTGCGCAATGCAACGGTCCGCGTCTGCACGCTTGCACCGCTCGCCGCGGCGCTCGTCGTCGCGATGGCGTGGCCGCTGCACGCGGCGGCGCAGCAGGCGAGCGCGTGCAACGCCGAGGAAAAAGGCGGGACGATGTCCGAGGGCACGTATCGCGTGCTCGAGCGCGCGATCGAGGACATGAACAACGAGCGGTTCGCGGATGCCGAGAAGAGGCTTCTCGACATCGCCGGCCGCACGAGCGGCTTCGAGCGCGCAACGGTCTACCAGACGCTCGGCTTCGTCTACGCGCAGCAGGAGCAGCTCAAAAAGGCGCTCGAGGCGTTCGAGGAGGCCCTCGCCGTCGGCGCGCTGCAGCGCAAGGCGCAGGAAGAGCTGATGTTCAACGTCGGCCAGATCTACATCGCGGACGAGCAGTACGACAACGGGATCGCGACGATCGAGCGCTATCTCGCGGCCGCGTGCGAGCCGCCGCCCGCGACCGCGCACATGATGCTTGCGAACGCCTATGCGCAGGTCTCGAAGTACGAGCCGGCGCTCGAGCACGTGCAGCGCGCGTTCGAGAAGGCCGACAAGGTCGAGGAGTCGTGGCTGCAGCTCAAGCTCGCGCTGCACTACGAGCTCAAGGACTACCGGCGGTCCGCGGAAACGCTGGTCCGGCTGGTGGCGATGGCTCCGGACAACGCGCAGTACTGGAAGCAGCTCTCGGGCGTGCTGCTCGAGATCGAGGAGCAGACGGACGCGCTCGCGGTGCTCGCGCTCGCGGAGCGGCAGGGCATGCTCGACACCGAGCGCGACGTGAAGAGTCTCGCGAGCATCTATTTGATGCTCGAGATTCCGTACAAGGCCGGCGTGCTCGTCGAGGAGCGGATGGCGCAGAGCATCGTCGAGCCGACCGCGGAGAATCACGAGTACCTCGCGGATGCGTGGATCGCGGCGCACGAGTGGGACAAGGCGGAGGCCGCGATGCGTCGCGTGGCGGAGCTTTCGGGTGACGGCGACGCGTGGAAGCGTCTCGCACAGGTGCTGATGGAGAAGGAGGATTGGGCCGCCGCGCGCGACGCGCTCGAGCGTGCGCTCGACGCCGGCGTCGACAATCCGGGCGAGACGCAGTATCTGCTCGGCGTCGCCGCGTTTCAGGCCGGCGACGCGCGCCGCGCGGAGGCGGCGCTCAGAACGGCCGCGCAGGATCCGTCGACGCGCGAGCAGGCGCGGCAGTGGCTCGCGCACATCGCGGCGAGCCGGTAAGCCACGAGTCCTTGCCGGGCGTCACGCTCGCGCCGCGTGCGTCGCGACGATGTCGGCGACGCACGCGGTCAGGCGCTTGCCCGTCGCGATGTGCAGGAACTCGTTCGGGCCGTGCGCGTTCGACTGCGGCCCGAGCAGGCCGGTCACGAGGAACTGCGCGCTCGGAAAGCGCTCGCCGAGCATGTTCATGAACGGGATCGTGCCGCCGGTGCCCATGTACATCTCGTCGCGGCCGAAGTACGTTGCGGACGCCCGCTGCACGGCGCTCTCGAGCCACGGCGCGGCGGGCGGCGCGTTCCAGCCGGCCATGCACGCGCCGATGTCGAACGTGACCTTCGCGCCGTACGGCGGATCGCGCTCGAGGGCGGTCTTGATGCTCTGCGCGGCCGCGTTCGGATCGATGCCGGGCGGCAGACGGAACGAGAGCTTCACGGCCGAATAGGGGCGAAGCACGTTGCCGGCGCTCCCCAAGTCGGGCAGGCCGTCCGCGCCGGTGACCGCGAGCGACGGGCGCCACGTGCCGTTCAGCAAGAGCTCGAACGGGTCGTCGGTCATCGGGCGCATGCCGGGGACGAGCGGGAGCTTCTCGTAGACGCTGTCGCCGAGCACCGCCGCGGCGGCGCGCGCCTGTCGGATCCGGTCCTCGGGGATCTCGACCCAGAGGTCGTCGAGCAGAATGCGCCCGGTATGCACGTCCTCGACGCGGTCGAGCCGCTCGCGCAGGATCCTGAAGCTCGACGCGACGATGCCGCCCGCCGTGCCGGAGTGCACGCCTTCGCGCAGCACGTCGACGCGCAGGATGCCGGTCACGTTGCCGCGCAGCGCCGTCGTGAGCCAGAGCTGATCGTAGTTGCCGCATTCGGCGTCGAGGCAGACGACGAGCGACGGCTCGCCGAGCCGGTCCGCGAGCGCATCGACGTAGGCGGGCAGGTGCGGGCTGCCGCTTTCCTCGCTCGCCTCGATCAGGATCACGCAGCGCGCATGCGGGATCTGCTGATCCGCGAGCGCGCGGAGCGCGCACAGCGAGCCGAACATCGCGTAGCCGTCGTCGGCGCCGCCGCGGCCGTACAGCCTGCCGTCGCGGATCACCGGCGTCCATGGCGCAAGCCCCTCGGCCCAGCCGGTGAACTCGGGCTGCTTGTCGAGGTGGCCGTACATCAGCACGGTCCCGGGGCGGCTGCCCGGCACGTCGATCAGGAGCACCGGCGTCAGGTTCGGCAGCCGCACGATCTCGACGGTCATGCCGGGCAGCGCGTGACGCTCGGCCCAATCCCGTAGGAGCTCGGCGGCGCGGTCCATGTGGCCGTGCTGCTGCCAGTCGCGGTCGAAGGCCGGCGACTTGTTCGGAATCCGGATGTAGTCGCAGAGCGCGGGGACGATGTCGTCGTCCCATTCCGCGTCGATGAAGCGAACGAGTCGGTCGGTGTTCATCCCTGTGTCCGAGGTGAGAGTGCGCCGAAGCGTTGCGGTTAGTCTAAGTGCTCTCGCGACGAATTTGTCCGCGCCGGCTCGAAATCCATAAAAGGGTCCGACCCCGAGCTCGGCCGACCCCGAATTCGGCCCCCGAGGCGGTTGACCCCGAATGCGCGCTGCCCTCGAATCCGCAGACCAAAGGCCCCAGGTCCGCGCCTTTCGATGTGAGAAGAACTTCACTCGCAACTCGTCCGAAAACGGAAAAGGGGCTCTGACCCCGATTTCGAGTGGCGTATAGTCGCGGCGTCGATTGCCGAGGGGAGGAAACCGATATGTATCGTTCCGCGTCAGTGGCGCCGGCACTCTGCGCGCTCGCCGCCGCGCTTGCACAGATCCACGTCGCATCCGCTCAGACGCCGACAGGTCCAGAGTGGTGGCCGTCGGAGTGGGGACCGGACGACGAGCGCGGCGCGGCGAATCTCGTGACGCCCGCGAAGGTCCTCGAGGCGGCCTCGCTGATCCGCGAGGGCAGGATCTACGAGCTCGGCCGGACCTACGAGCAGGGCATGCCGATTTTCGGCAATCGGCACTTCAGCCTGACGATCCCGGGACTGCCGACGTTCATATCGGGCGCGCAGAACGGCGTCGTCTTCAACGACGAGCTCGTCAGCGGCGAGCTCGGTCAGATCGGCACACAGTTCGACGGCCTCGGCCACGTCGGCACGGAGATCGACGGCGACTACGTCTTCTACAACGGTTTCAAGCTCTCCGAGTTCGGCACCTCGTACGGCCTGACGAAGCTCGGCATCGAGAAAGTCGGCGCGCTCTTCACGCGCGGCTTGCTGCTCGACGTCGCACGCTACAAGGGCGTCGAGCGGCTCGATCCGACGTACATCATCACGATCGAGGACATCGAGGGCACGCTCGCGATGGAAGGCATCGACGAGATCCGTCCCGGGGATGCGGTGCTGTTCCACACCGGCTGGGGACAGCTCTGGAACGTCGACAACGAGGCGTACGGCGCGAGCGAGCCGGGCCCAGGCATCACGGCGATCAAGTGGCTCACCGAGAAGCGGATCCTGCTGACCGGCGCCGACAATTTCGCGATGGAGGCGGCTCCGGGCGAGAATCCGGAGCGGCCGATCGAAGGCCATCAGTGGCTGCTGAGCCGCGGCATCTACAACCTCGAGAACCTCGACCTTTCGGCGCTCGCCGCCGACCGCGTCTACGAGTTCGCGTTCATTTTCGCGCCCGTGAAGCTCACCGGTGCGACCGGCTCGCCCGGCAATCCGATCGCGGTCCGCTGACGAAAATCGGGGGCGGAGCTATTTTCGAAATCGGGGTCAGAGCCCTTTTCGCGAACAGCGTGCGCGGCGAACGGAAAGAATCGGACAACGGGGGCGGCGGAAAACGGGGTCAGAGCCCGTTTCTGCAATCCGACGAGAGGTTCTGCGATCCGATGAGAGGTCTGCGATCCGAGGAGAGGTTAGCGATCCGAGGAGAGGAAGGAGGACGAGCCGATGTTCATGATGCGTGTCGGCAATCCGATGCCGGTCGTTGCAACGAAGGCGAACAAGATCCACTCACTCCGTTCTCGGAAAGACGCTGTCAGACACGCTCTGCTCACGCGGGGCTGCATGAAAATGGGCTCCGACCCGAACTCCCGAATGGGCTGCAGAACAATGGGCTCTGACCTCGAATTCGTGACTCCGATTTCCCGGTGAAAGGCAGCCGACGATGCGGATAAAGACGTATCACCCGCCCGGCACGTCGCCCGGTACGCTCGTCGAGCGCCCGCGTGAGCCGGACGGCCAGCTGACGATCCGGCTCATCGATTACACGCGCGACGGCTTCACCGAGCGCACGCTCGAGCTGGCCGACGAGTGCAAGCCGTACCTCGAGAGCGACAGCCGGACGTGGATCCAGGTGAACGGACGCCCGGATCCCGCGACGCTGCGCGAGCTGGGCACGCAGTTCGGTCTGCACGAGCTCGCGCTCGAGGACGTGCTGAACGAGGGCCAGCGCCCGAAGCTCGAGATCGACGACGATCAGATCTTCCTGATCCTGAGCCTTCCGGTGAACAACGGCGATCTCGAGGTCGCACAGATCAGCTTCTTCGCCGGCGAGAACTACGTCATCTGCTTCTGTCCGCTCGCCGAGGACCCGTTCGAGCCGGTGCGCAAGCGCCTGCGCTCGCCCGGCAATCGCATCCGCTCGCGCGGTGCGGACTATCTGCTCTATGCGCTCGTCGACCTGATCATCGATGCGGCGTTCCCGTTGCTCGAGCGCTTCAGCGTGAGCCTCGAGGATCTCGAGGACGAGCTCCTCGAGAGCCCCGACGCGGAGACGCTCGCGCGGATCCACACGCTGCGCCGCGATCTCGTGCTGCTGCGCCGCGTCCTTTGGCCGCATCGAGAGGTGATCGGAATGCTGATCCGCGAGGGCGTCGACCTGATCGACGAGCGGACGCAGCCTTACTTGCGCGACTGCTACGATCACACCATCCAGATCATGGATCTGCTCGAGAGCTTCCGCGACGTGTCGTCGAGCCTGCTCGACGTCTACCTTTCGAGCATCAGCCAGCGGACCAACGAGGTCATGCGGCTCCTGACGCTGATCGCGACGATCTTCATCCCGCTGACTTTCGTCGTCGGTGTCTACGGCATGAACTTCGACAACCCGGAAAGTCCGTGGGCGATGCCGGAGCTCTCGTGGTACTACGGTTACCCGTTGATCTGGCTCGTGATGCTCGCGATCGCGGGCGGCATGATCTGGTACTTCAAGAGGCGCGACTGGCTCTGATCGCTCGGGCGGTCGCGGGCCGCACCCACCGATCCTGCGGCAGGCCGCCGGCTCCGCCCCGGGCGGCGCCGTCGCCTTTTCCGCTATAGTTGGCAGCGCCGTATCTATAACGAAAAACGGATCACCCGACGGGAGGATCGTATGAAGAAGCTGCTCGTTCCCTTTGCATTGATGGCTGCGGCAAGCATTTCCGGCGCGGCGCTCGCGCAGGACTCCGCGCGTCTCGAGGATCGCGTCGCGATCGAGGCGCTGATGTGGCGCTATGCGCGCGCGCTCGATTCGTTCGATGCGGACGCGTACGCGGCGGTCTACACGGAGGACGGAGAATTCAAGGCCGGCGGCAACGCGACGAAGGGCCGCGACGCGCTCCGGCAGATGATCGCGAACCTGAAGCAGAACCGTAACGAGAGCTCGCCGCCGATGTATCACATGACGACGGACTCGTACATCGAGTTCGTCGACGAGAACACCGCCCGTCATCACTCGTACTGGCTGACGGTATTCGGCGCGGCCGGGCAGGGCCAGGCGCCGCGCGTCGCCGCGGCCGGGCGCGGCGTCGACGAATTGGTCCGCGTGAACGGTCAGTGGCTCATCAAGTCGCGCAACGTCGCGCCGCAGGACTGAGCGGCGCGATGGCGCGCGTCACCGGACGACGCGGCGGCACGGAGCCGGCAGCGGCACGAAACGGCGCCCGAGCGCGCGGCGATGCTCCGGCATCGGAGACTGGTCCGACGGGCGCGCGCCGGCAGCTTGCGGCTGCGGTTGCGCTCGCCGCCGCGCCGCTCGCGGGCGTGACCGCGCTGGCGCAGGAGGTCCCGCTGTCGTTCACGGACGCGCAGGCCGACGCGGGCCGGCGCGCGTACGAGCAGCACTGCGTGCAGTGCCATGGCGCGAACCTCGACGACGGCCCGCTCGGCGCGCCGTTGAAGGGCATCGCGTTCATGGCGAAGTACGGCGGCGGAAGCGTCGCCGCGCTCTTCGACGTGACGCGCACGACGATGCCGACGTCGAATCCCGGCTCGCTCGACGCCGAGACCTACGCGAGCCTCGTCGCATACATGCTGCGTTCGAACGACGTCGTGCCCGGCGAAGAGCCGCTGCCGGCCGATCCGCAGGCGCTCGCCGCGATGCGGATCCCGCGCGGCGGCTTCAGCTTCATGGACTTCTCGCCGTACACGGCGCGGAGCGTCGTCGAGCGGCCGACGCCGCTCGATCGCCTGACGCCGGTCGACGACGCGGCGCTCGCGGAGCCGCCGCCCGCGGACTGGCTCGGCTGGCGCCGCGGCTACGACGCGCACGGCTTTAGCCCCCTCGACCAGATTCGCAGGGACAACGTCGACGAGCTGCGCGTCGCGTGGAGCTGGACGCTGCCCGCGGGCTCGACCGAAGGCGTGCCGATCGTGCGCGACGGCACGATGTTCGTGATCGGCTACGGCGACATCGTGCAAGCGCTCGATGCCGCGACCGGCGATCTGCTTTGGCAGTACACGCATACGCTCGCCCCGGGCGCGGCGCCGTTCCACAAGCGCGGCATCGCGCTCTACGGCGAGCGGCTCTACTTCGGCACGTCGGATGCGCGCGTCGTCGCGCTCGACGCGCGCAGCGGCAAGCGCGTCTGGTCGACCGAGGTCGGCGACTTCACGCAGCGGGAGGGCATCAACGGCGGGCCCGTGGTCGCTCGAGGGCGCGTGATGATCGGCACGACCGCGACCGGCGTGGGCTCGAAGGGCGGCGGCCCGCAGATCGTCGGTCTCGACGCCGAGTCGGGCGAGGTGCTGTGGCGCGTCGGCACGATCCCGAAGCCCGGCGAGCCCGGCGGCGACAGCTGGAACGGCATGCCGCACGAGGCCCGGACGGGCGCGTCGGTGTGGACGCCCGGAAGCTACGATCCCGAGACCGGGCTCGCATATTTCGGCACCGGCAACACCTACGATACGGGGCCTCTGCTCGAACCGATCGATGCGCCCGGCGTGACGAACGACGCGCTCTATACGAACTCGACGCTCGCGATCGACCCCGCGACCGGCGAGCTCGTGTGGGCGTTCCAGCACTTCCCGAACGACCAGTGGGATCTCGACTGGGCGTTCGAGCGGCAGATCGTCGAGCTGCCGCTCGGCGGCCGGCAGCGCAAGCTGACGATCACGGCCGGCAAGATCGGGATCTACGAAGCGCTCGACGCCGAGACGGGCGAGTTCGTGTTCGCGATCGATCTCGGCCTGCAGAACATCGTCAGCGAGATCGACGCCCGCACCGGCGCGAAGACGGTCGACGCGAGCCTCTATCCCGGCCCCGGGAAGATCGTGATGGTGTGCCCGCACGGCGCCGGCGCGAAGAACTATCTGCCTGCCGCGTACGACGCACGCAAGGCGCGCCTCTTCGTGCCGCTGAACGAAGCCTGCATGGACGTCTACCCCGTCCCGGGCGGCGGCCGCGGCGGTCTCTCGTCCGGCGTGAACTGGGGCATCCGTCCGAGGCCCGACGACGACGGGCTCTACGGCCGCCTGCAGGCGCTCGATCTCACGACGCGCGAGCCCGTCTGGACCGTGCGCCAGCGCGCGCCCCAGACGTCGGGCGTGCTCGCGACGGCCGGCGACGTCATCTTCGCCGCGTCGTTCGACCGGTACTTCCGCGCGTACGACGCCGAAGACGGAGACGTGCTGTGGGAGACGCGCCTCAACGACGTGTCGAGCTCGAGCCCGATCAGCTACGCCGTCGACGGCAAGCAGTACGTCGCGATCGTCGTCGGGGAGGGCGGCTTCCACGCGCGGAGCTTCGCGCCGCTCGTGCCGGAGCTCACGAGCCCTCCGAATCGCGGCGCGGCCGTGTGGGTGTTCGCGCTGCCGGACGACTGACGTGCGTCCGTCCGCGCGCTCGCGTCTCGTCGCGCGGCGGGTAGCGATCGCGCTGCTCGCCGCGTCGACCGGCGCGGCCGCGCAGGACGTGACGATCCTGCATCACGAGACGGTTGCGTCGTTTGCGGCGGTGCCGGCGGCCGGAGGCGCAGCGTCCGGCGCTTCCGGCAAGCCGCAGCCCGCCGCCGTGCCGACCTGGTCGTTCGTTGCGTTCGGCCGGCAGTTCGACGTCGAGCTCGAGCCGAACGATCGCTTGTTGCTCGGCCTCGATCCGGAGCGTCGGGCGGGGCTTCGTGACATCGAGCTCTATGCGGGCCGGCTCACGGGTTTGCCGGGCTCGTGGGTGCGGATCGCGAGGCATCGCGGCATCGTGTCCGGCGTGATCTGGGACGGCACGACGCTCTACGCGGTCGAAACCGAGCGCCGCATCGCGCGGTTCGCCGTGAATCCCTCTGCGGACGGAAGCGATGTCGCGATCTACCGCTTCGCGGACATGCTCGGCGTGCTTCGCGACGAGGTCGTTCATCCGAGCGGAGATGCCGCCGCGCCGTCGGACGCCGAGCGCCTCGCGGCGATGACGAAGGCGCTGCCGACCCCGGTCGGGGTCGGCGCGCAGCTCGATCTCGCGATCGTCGCGGACGACTTCTTCGCGGCGCGCGAGGGCGGATCGGCCGAATCGACGCTGCTGTCGATCCTGAACGTCGTCGACGGCATCTACGTCATGCAAATCGGTGTCCACCTCGGCATCGCCGATCTCGTGCTGCTCGATTCGCCCGGGTCGTTCACGGAGGTCGACCCGCGGGCGCTCCTGTCTCAGCTCGAAGAGTACAAGGCGTCGAACCCGACGTTCCGTGCGAGCGGGCTCGCGCACCTCTTCACGGGACGGGATCTGCGGGAGCCGGAAGACTCGACCGGGCAGCTCGTCGGCATCGCGAATCTCGGCGCGTTGTGCTCGGCTCGGTTCGGCGTCGGGCTCACGCAGGCGACGTTTCCGATGCTCACGACGGCGGCGATCGCTGCACACGAGATCGGCCATAACTTCGGCGCGCCGCACGATGCGGTGGAGGACTCGCCGTGCGAGCACGAGCCGCCGACGTTCCTGATGGCCGCGAGCGTGAACGGCTCGCGCGAGTTCTCTCAGTGCAGCATCGACGAGATGGCGAAGGAGGTCGCGACCGCCGCGTGCCTGACCTCGTTGCCGCCGACCGACGTGACGCTCCAGATCATGCAGGAGCCGCCCGCGGAGGCGCGACTGGATCAGCAGGTCGACGTCGCGTTCGAGATCGTGAACGAAGGTCCCGCGACGGCTCAGGGCCTCGAGGTCACGATTGCCTACGCCGGCTTCGGTGAACCCGTGTTCGTCGATTTTCCCGCGGACACGCTGCTCGCGCAGTGTGTTCAGGGCCAACCGGCCTACTGCCGGCTGCCCGGTCTCGCGCCGGGCGCGAGCGCGCGCTACAGGCTTCGTTTCGCCGCGCTCGAAAGCGGCTCGCGGACGATTGGCATCGACGTCGCCGTGCTGAACGATGCCGACACCTCGGACAACGGCGCGACCTTCACGGTCGACGTGCTGCCGGGAGTCGACGTCGCGGCCGAGACGAGCACTGCGGAGGCCGTCGTGTATTCGAACGAGGCGCTGCGCCTGAGCGGCGTCGCGAGGAACATCGGGACGGTCGACGCGTCCGGCGTGGTCGCGGAGATTTCCGTCCCGTATCAATACGACATCGAGGACGTCGATGCCGGCGGCGCGGACTGCGTCCTCGTCGAGGCCGGCTTCGTCAGTCGAGTCCAGTGCCGGATCGGAGCGCTTCCGGCGGGTGCGTCCCGGCCGATCTCATGGACGATGACGCCGAAACCCCAGCACGCGAACGCGCTCGGCTCGTTCGATGCGGAGCTCTACGTCTTCGGCGCGGAGCGCGAGTCGGCCGCCGCGAGCGCGAACAACCGCGCGTCGACGCGCCTCGTGCGCACGGACGCGAAAAGCGATCTCGTCATGCTCGTCGAGGCGCCGACTTCCTTCCGCCGCGGCGATGCCCTGGCGCTCGTCGTTCGCGTGAGGAATCAAGGCCCGGACGAGGCACGGCAAGCGACCGTCACTCACGGCGCGGCGAACAGCCTCGGCGGAATGATCGATTCGGTCTCGAGCAGCGTCGGCGAATGCACGGCCTCGCTCACCGGATCGACGTTCGAGTGCCGTGCGGAGCGCCTCGCTGCCGGGGAATCGATGGTCATCACGTTCGCCGGCACGGCCGAGTCCCTCGGCGACTATCGGCTAGACGTCGTCGGCGGCTCCGCGAGCGGCGATCCCGCTCCCGAAAACAACCTGGTTACGCATGCGTTCAGCGTCGTCGAGCGGGGCGCGGCGGGCTCGGACGGAGGCGGCGGAGGCGGCGGGGCCGCCGGCCTCGGGGCGCTGCTCTCGCTGCTCGTCGCGGCCGCGGTCCGTCGACGGCGCTACATGCAGGTCGCGGCCGCCTTTGCAGTCGTGATCGGGGTTGTAGTGCTCGCGGCGCCGATCGCGGCTGCGCAGGGCACGACGCCCGGCGCGGGACGCGGCGATCCGCCGGTGCGCGAGCAGCGCCGGGCGAGCGCGCCTCATGCCGAGGGGGCGCCCGCCGTGGGGGTCGATCTGCCGGACGGCGACGGCAAAGCGCTCGTCCAAACCGCCTGCCTCGTCTGCCACGACCTCGGCGGCATCGCCGCGTTCAAGGGTTACTGGAACCGCGAGCAATGGGCCGCGATGGTTGCTACGATGATCGAGCACGGCGCGCAGCTCGATCCGGCCGAGGCGGAGATCGTCATCGACTACCTGACGGCGCATTTCGGCGTCGTGCAGGATCGACAGGGCGTCGAGCAGGACCAACGACAACAGAGGGGGACGGCGGAATGAATCGAACGACCACTCGCCCCGGCGCTCGCGTCGGCACGCTGCCCGCGCTCGTCGCGCTCGTTCTCGCGGGGCCGGCTCTGGCCGAGAAGGCGCTGATCGTGCAGACGAACTCGCGGGCCGACGTCATCCACCTGATCGATCCCGAGACGCAGACGATCGTCGGCGAGATCTCCGGCGTGCCCGTGAACCACGGTGCGGCCGCGTCGCCCGACGGCAAGCGGCTCTATTTCAGCAGCGAGGCGAAGTTCACGCTCGACGTCGTCGATACGGCGACCTTCGAGATCATCAAGGAGATTCCGCTGAGCGGCCGGCCGAACAACATCTCGATCGGCAAGGACGGCCGCTACGTCTACGTCGGCATCATGCAGCAGCCGCCGGGCGGCATCGACGTCATCGACACCGAGAAGCTCGAGCGCGTGCGGCACATCGACACCGGCTCGCGCGTGCACAACACGTACGTGACGCCGGACGGCCGCTACATCGTCGGCGGCACGTTCGGCGGCAGCGAGAACCTCGTCGTGTACAGCACGGAGACCGAGGAGCTCGCCTTCTCGCTGTACCCGCCGCGAAACGAGTCGGCGCTCGAAGGCGTCCGGCCGATCGCGTTCACGACAAAGCCGGACGGCTCGACCGACAAGATGTTCGTGCAGCTCTCGGAGTTCCACGGGTTCACCGTCGTCGACTTCGACACGCGGAAAGAGGTCGCCCGTATCGAGCTGCCGGAGATTCCCGAGGACGAGCGCGCCGAGGGACCGTTCAACGCGGCGCCTGCGCACGGCATCGGCGTCGCGCCGGATCAGAAGACGCTCTGGGTCTGCAGCCGGCTGAACGGGCACGTTTACGCGTACTCGCTGCCCGATCTCGAGTATCTCGGCGGCGTCAAGGTGGGCAGCCACCCCGACTGGATCACGTTCAGCCCGGACGGCCGCTACGCCTACGCGGCGAACGGGCACAGCGACGACGTGTCCGTCATCGACATCGCGAAGATCGAGGAAGTCGCGAGGATCGCCGTCGGCTCCGCGCCGAAGCGGAACATCACGTTCGTGAAACCTTGACCGGAAGCCGGGGCCGGGGCGGTTCGAATCGGCCGCTCCCGGCGAGCTCGCGCTTCGTGCTTCAGGCGCCGGCCGGGGCCCGCTTCTGCGGCGCGGCCTCGAGCGTGCCGAACCAGTCCTCGATGACCTTGAGCTTGTTCTCGAGGTGCGTCGCGAGCAGGGCCTTCAGACGCTTCGCGTGCCGCTGCGCAAGCGCATCGAGAATCTGCTCGTGCTCGGCCATCGCCTCGTCCCAGCGCTCCTTCGAGTAGTTCGCCATGTAGCGCGCGCGTCGCAGGCGAACCGAGAGCCGGCGATAGATGTCCGCGAGCTCGCCGTTGCCCGCGCAGTCGATGATCCGCTGATGGATCTCCTGATTCAGACGGAAGTACTCGTTCAGCTCGCGCCGTTTGTGATGGCGCCGCATCGCCGCGTGCAGGCGCGTGATCTCGTCGATGTCTTCGTTCGTCGCCCGCTCGCACGCGAGCTCGCCCGCGAGGGACTCGAGCACGCCGATGACTTGGAACATGTCGAGCGCGCTCTTGCGCGTGATCGCCGTGACGACGGCGCCCCGGTTAGGTAGCAGCTGCACGAGGCCTTCGGAGGCGAGCATCTTGATGGCTTCGCGGAGCGGCGTGCGCGAGATGCCGAAACGCTCCGTGAGCAAGCGCTCGTTCAACCGAGCACCCGGTTCGAGCTCGCCTTGCACGATGAGGTCACGCAGCCGATCCGCGACCTCGCTATGCAGCGGACGCGGACAGATCGGTTCGACGATGCTTTCGAGCTTCATAATGCTCCCGTTCTCAAGAGTTCCGGAGATTACTCTTTAGTCTCGTAACTTGTCCATCGCGGGATATCTGTCCTTGCACTCCGGGGAAGGATTGCATGCAGCACCGCGGTGCGACGGCGGCCGAGACGGGGGAACGAGGCCGTTTCGGGCGAAAAACCGTCCGGAGGATCGGATCGGTTGTATGCAGTTCGAACGGGGTCGAGCCGGGCCGCTCTCAACCGTCCGGCCGACGGCGGCGCACGCCGCGCGTCGGTTCCGCTACGAGAGGATCCTCCGGCCAGTCGTGCTTCGGGTAGCGGCCGCGGAGGTCCTTGCGGACGTCGCGATACGCGGTGCGCCAGAAGCTCGCTAGATCGCGGGTGATCTGCACCGGGCGCTGCGCCGGCGACAGCAGCCGGAACGTCAACGGCACGCGTCCGCCGCCGATCCGCGGGGTCTCGACGAGCCCGAAGACCTCCTGGAGGCGAACGGCCACGAGGGGCGCATTCTCGTCGAGGTAGTCGATTCGGATGCTCGAGCCGCTCGGCACGACGAGGCGCGCGGGCGCGAGCTCGTCCAGCCGACGCAAGCGCTCCCAGCCGAGACGCGCCGACAGCGCGTCGACGAGCGGAAGGCGGGCGAGATGCTCGCGCCGGCTCATGCCGTCGAGCCATGGGGCGAGCCAGTCGTCGAGCGTGGCCGCGAGCGCGGCGTCGTTGAACGGCGGCCAGTCCTCGTGCTCCCCGAGGCCGAGGCCGCGCACGAACTCGATCCGCGCCTGCAGGTCACGCGCGTCGCGCGTCCACGGCAGCACATCGAGGCCGAGCGCGCGAATGCCGTCGAGCATCGCGTGCCGGACGGCCTCGGCGGGGATCTGCGGCAGCGGTTTCTCGTCGAGGACGATCGCGCCGTATCGGACCCTCCTGCGCGCGACCACCGCCTGTTCGCGGCCGCTCCATTCGATCTCGTCGACGCGCCCGAGGGCATCGGCGAAATGCGTTTCGAAGTCGGCGCGGGCGAGAGGCGCGGCGAGCAGGATCCGCGCGTCGCGGTCCCGGTCGTCGACGTCAACGGCGACGATCAATTCCGCGCGGCCGACGCGCTGCGTGTTGTCCAGGACCGCGCCGCGGCCGTTCGCGAGCGCATAGCGCGCGTCGTCGCCGGCGCGTCGGATGCCGATCCGGTCCGGATAGGCGAACGCGAGCAGAAGACCGATCGGCTCGGCAACGGCGGCGGATCGTTCGGTGCCCGGTGCAGCGTCGCGGGTGCTCGCAAGCGCTCGCTCGAGCTCCGCGGCGAACCGTCGTGCGCGGTGGAGCGCGCCCCGGTCGACCCTGGGCGTACGCTCGTCGCTCGGTGCGTCGGCTTCTCGCGCGCCGCCGTCGAGCAGCGCGACGCGCGCGGCGATGTCCGCGTCGTGCTCGGGTCTTCGGCCGCGCAGCAGATCGCGGTCGGACAAGAGCGCCGCGAGCCGCGCCGCCGTGCCGAGCAGGCCGAGGTTACGGCCGCGAAGCAGCATGTGCGCGAGCCGCGGGTGCACGCCGAGGCCCGCCATGCGGCGGCCGTGCGGCGTGATGCGGCCGGCCGGATCGAGCGCGCCGAGCCGCGTCAGCAGATCGCGCGCGCTCGCGAGCGCGGGAGCCGGCGGCGGGTCGAGCCAGCGGAGCGACGCGGCATCGTCGACACCCCAGCTCGCGAGCTCGAGCGCGAGCGGCGCGAGGTCTGCGGACAGGATCGCGGGTGACGTCGCCGGCGCGAGGCTCCGCTGCGCCGCCTCGCTCCACGCGCGGTAGCAGACGCCGGGGCCGGTGCGGCCGGCGCGTCCGCGGCGCTGATCGGCGGAGGCCCTCGAGACGCGCTGCGTCTCGAGCCGGCTCATGCCCGTGGCCGGATCGAAGACGCTCGCGCGGACGAGGCCCGAGTCGACGACGACCCGGACACCGTCGATCGTGAGGCTCGTCTCCGCGATGTTCGTCGCGAGCACGATCTTTCGGCGGCCGTCGCGAGACGGCGCGAGGGCCTCGTCCTGCGCAGCGGCGTCGAGGTCGCCGAAGAGCGGCAAGACGCGCGCGCGGTCCGCGAGCGTCTCGAGCATCGCTGTGACGCGGCGGATCTCGGCGGCGCCCGGCAGGAACGCGAGCACGTCGCCTTCGGTCTCGTCGAGCGCCCGCGCGACGATCCGTGCTACGACGGTTTCGCAGGACGGACCGGTCGCGGCGGGGGTGCCGTGACGGACGGGCATCGGCGGCAGGCCTTGTCCGACGTAACGCGTCTCGACCGGAAACGTGCGGCCGTCGGTCCTGACGACCGCGGCGTCGCCGAGGAGATTCGCGACCGGCTCGACGTCGAGCGTCGCCGACATCACGAGGATCCTGAGCGCAGGCGACAGCCCGTCGCGCGCATCGAGCGTCAACGCAAGGCCCAAGTCGGCCTCGAGGCTTCGCTCGTGGAACTCGTCGAAGATCACGAGGGCGACGCCGTCGAGCGACGGGTCGTGCTGCAGCATCCGCGTCAGCACGCCCTCGGTCACGACCTCGATGCGCGTGCGGGACGAGACGCGCGTATCGAGCCGCATCCGGTATCCGACGCGCTCGCCGATCCGTTCGCCGAGCGTCGTCGCCATCCGCGTCGCGACGGCGCGCGCGGCGAGCCGCCGCGGCTCGAGCATGACGATGCGCTTGTCGCGTGCCCACGGCTCGTCGGCGAGCACGAGCGGCACGACCGTGCTCTTGCCCGCGCCCGGCGGCGCATGCAGCACGGCGGCGGCACCGTCACGCGCGAGCGCGGCGCGGAGCGCCGGCAGCGCGGCATGGATCGGCAGGTCGGCGGGATGCATAGACGAAGAAATTAGGGTCAGAGCCCTATTTCAGATCGTGCCCGGGAGCACGTGTCCGACACGACTTCTCCTGCGAGAAAGGGCTCCGACGAAAAAGCTGCGACTCCGAATTCGCAAGATGCCGACGCCACTTCCTCCGTGAAAAGGGCTCTGGCTTTGGGGCGACTCCTGGCCGAGCTCGACGATGTGCCGGCCCTGAATTGGAGAAGGGCTCAAATCGGAATTCGACGACCTCATTCCCCGACGCGTTCTTTGGACAAAGGCGTTCCGACACGGTATCCCCGGAGAAAGAGGGCTCTGACCCCGATTTCACGCGTAAAGGTGACACGCGACGCGGTGCGGCGTCGTCGAGCGCGTGTTCGAGCCCTGCGTCGGCTCGATCGTGACCGTCGGCGGCACGACCGTGCGGCATTCCGCGCGTGCTTCCGGACAGCGCGTATGGAACGGGCACCCCGACGGCGGGCTCACCGGCGACGGCACGTCGCCCGGCAGCACGATCCGGCGCGACTTCGTCGTCGGATCGGGGACCGGCACGGCGGACAGCAGCGCGCGCGTGTACGGGTGCCTCGGAGCGGCATAGATCCGCTCCGCCGGGCCCGACTCGACGATCTTGCCGAGATACATCACGGCGACGTCGTGCGACAGGTGCTGCACGACCGCGAGATCGTGCGAGATGAAGAGCAGCGAAAGGCCCAGGCGGCGCTGCAGATCCGCGATCAGGTTCAGCACCTGCGCCTGCACCGAGACGTCGAGCGCGGAGACCGCTTCGTCCGCGACGACGAGCTTCGGGTCGAGCGCGAGCGCGCGCGCGATCCCGATTCTCTGGCGCTGTCCGCCGGAGAACTCGTGCGGATATCGAGAAAGCACTTGACGACGCAGGCCCACGAGCTCGAGCAGCTCCTCGACGCGGCGCCGCCGGTCGGCGGGCGTGCCGATCCGGTGCAGGTCGAGCGGCTCGCGCAACGTCTCGAGGACGGTCCTGCGCGGGTTCAGCGAGCCGTACGGATCCTGGAAGACGATTTGCATCTCGCGGCGCCGCCGCGTGAGCTCGCGATGCGTGAGCCCGGTGATCGGCCGCCCGTCGAGCAGGATGTCGCCGCTCGTCGGCTCGTGCAGCCTGAGGATCGTGCGGCCGAGCGTCGTCTTGCCGCAGCCCGATTCGCCGACGAGCCCGAGCGTGCGTCCGCGCGCGACCGTGAAGCTCACGTCGTCGACGGCCTTTACCTCGGCGACGACGCGCCTCAGCAGGCCGCCGCGGATCGGGAAGTATTTTTTCAGACGGCGAACGTCGAGCAGCGGCTCGGCGTCCGCGCCGTTCGCCGACTGACGTCGGTCGAGACCCGGCGTCGGAGCGGCGGTTGCGATGCCTGCCGCATCGAGATGTCTCTGAGCTTCGCCCGCGATCTCCGCGTCGGGCGCAGCGCTGGCCGCGGCCGTCGGCACGACGCGCCGCTCGTCGACGACCTGCGACGACATCGGGCGCTCCATCACGCTGCCACCGGGTTGTAGCACGCGACGCGCGCGGCGCCGACGTCGCGCAGAGGCGGCGCCGCGGCACTACAGCTCGCGACGGCGTTCGTGCAGCGCTCCCGGAAGCTGCAGCCGGCCGGCAAGTGCGCGAGGTCGGGCACCATCCCCGGGATCGTCGGCAGCCGCTCGAGGCGATCCGCACGCACCCGCGGCACCGATGCGAGGAGACCCGCGGTATAGGGATGACGCGGCGTCGCGAACAGCGTCTCGACCGGCGCGTCCTCGACGAGCTTGCCGGTGTACATCACGCACGCGCGTCGGCACGTCTCCGCGACGACGCCCAGATCGTGCGTGATCAGGATCAGCGCCGCGCCCGTCTCCTCGGTCAGCGACCGCATCAGATCGAGCACCTGCGCCTGGATCGTCACGTCGAGCGCGGTCGTCGGCTCGTCCGCGATCAGGAGCTTCGGCCGGCACGACAGCGCCATCGCGATCATCACGCGTTGCCGCATGCCGCCCGAGAGCTCGTGCGGATAGTGGCCAAGACGCTTCGCGGGATCCGGGATGCCAACGCGGTCGAGCCATTCGATCGCCTCGGACCGTGCGTCCTTCGGCGAGAGCCTCCTCTGTCGGCGCAGGACCTCGGTCATCTGGCTGCCGATCGTGAACACCGGGTTCAGCGCGGTCATCGGCTCCTGGAAGATCATCGCGATGCCGGCGCCGCGGACGCGCCGCATCTCGGCGTCGCGGAGCGCGGTCAGGTCGCGGCCGTCGAACATCACACGGCCGCGTGCGATGCGGCCCGGCGGCGACGGCACGAGCCCGAGGAGCGCGAGCGCGGTGACGCTCTTGCCGCAGCCCGACTCGCCGACGAGCCCGACGCGCTCGCCCGGCGAGATCGCGAGCGTCAGCCCGTCGACCGCGCGGATCGTGCCCGCGTCGCCGCGAAACTCGACGACGAGATCCTCGATCGACAGGAGCGGCTCGCCGCTCATCCGCTCACCTTCTTCGGATCGAGCGCATCCTGCAGCGCGTCCGAGAACAGATTGAACGCCATCACGAGCACGAATAGGAATGCCGACGCCGCGACGAAGTTGTTGAAGAAGCCGACGGTCACCTCGCTCGTCGACTGCGACAGCATCAGTCCCCAGCTCACGCCGTCCTGCGTGCCGATGCCGAGGAAGGAGAGAATCACCTCGGCCTTGATCGCCGTGACGAACACGATTGTCGCCTGCACGAGCAGGATGTGCGACGTGTTCGGCAGGATGTGCCGGAAGATGATCAGCGCGTCGGGCGCGCCGATCGTGCGCGCGGCCTCGACGAACTCGAGCGACTTGAGCTTGATCACTTCGCCTCTCACGACGCGCCCGGTCGTCGTCCACAGCGTCGCGACGAGCGCGACGTGCATGCCGAGCGGGTGGCCCTGCATCGCGAACGCGACCGCGGCGACGAAGAGGTAGAACGGCAGCGCATCGAGCACGCCCATGAGCCACAGCACGACCTCGTCGATCCAGCGGCCGGCGAAGTAGCCGGCGATCGCGCCGAGCGCGCCGCCGATCACGGTCGTCAGCACGGCGACGAGGAGGCCGATCTCGAACGCGACCTTCGTGGAGTAGATCGCGCGGTCGAAGATGTCCTGTCCGTTCCGCGTCGTGCCGAACCAGTGCTCGCTCGAGGCCGGGCTGAAGCTTTCCGGGCTCGTGACGTACCAGTCCTGGCCGAGCAAACCGAGCCATACGCCGCACGCGATCAGGAAGTACACGAGGACGACGGCGAATGCCGCCATGCCGACGCGGTCGCGGCGGAGCTTCGCGAGCCCTTTGCCCCACAACGATGTGGACGGAGCGAAATTGGGGTCAGAGCCCTTTTCCGCTGACTGTCTGGACTGCAAGCCGTCGGGAGAATCGGGGTCAGAGCCTTTTTTCGTTGACCGTCTGGACCGCAAGCCTTCTGCAGAATCGAGGGCGGAGCCTTCTCCCGCCGCGCCCGTCTTCAAGACCTTGCTGTCGGGGCTCGCCGCGGAAACGGGCTCTGACCCCAATTTCCCCGCCGCGGAAATGGGCTCTGACCCTGATTTCGCGGACCCCGATTTCGCGTCCATTTTCTCTACGGGCTCGTTCACTTGATCGACACCCGAGGATCGACGAGCCGGTACAGGATGTCGTTCGCGATGATCACGAGCACGAAGAGCACGGCCGTGATGCCGACGACGGCCTTCAGCACCGGCTGGTCGCCCGTCGTGATCGCGTCGTACGTCGCCTTGCCGATGCCCGGGATGCCGAAGTAGGCCTCGAGCAGGAGGCTCCCGGCGATCACGATCGACGGGATCGAGAACATGAGCCGCGTGATGATCGGGATCATGCAGTTCTTCAGCACGTGCTTGAACAAGATCTGCGCGGGTGTCGCGCCGTACGCTCGCGCCGTGCGGATGTGGTCCCGGCTCATCTCTTCGACGACCACGGCCCGATAGAAGCGCGTGTTGTAGCCGAGCGAGATGAAGACGAGCGCGAGCGTCGGCACCGTCACGTAGTAGACGTAATCCCCGAGGTCGCGCACCTCCCAGCCGCGCACCGGGAAATAGTTGATGCCGTACGGCGACGAGAAGAAGAGCTGAAACGCGATGATGACGATCAGGAAGCTGATGCTCATGCCGACGACCGAGCCCGCCATGATCGCCTTGTCGACGAGGCCGCCGCGGAACCACCCGGCGACGAGGGCGAGGCCGATGCCGAGCAGGTTCCCGATCACGAAGCCCGGGAGCGTCAGCAGCAACGATACGGGCACCGTGCGCGCAAGCAGGTCCGAGACGCGCTCGCCGGTCGAGAACGAGCGGCCGAAGTCGAACGTGACGAGCTCGCGGAGATAGTCGACGTAGCGGATCAGGAACGGCTGGTCGTAGCCCAGGAGCTCACGCGCGCGCTCGATCTGCTCGACGGTCGGGTTCCGCCCGACGAGCTGATACGTCAGATCCGGTCCGAAGTACACCATCAGCACGAAGCTGACGAAGCTGACGCCGAGGATCAGCGGCACGCCGTAGATCAGCTTGCGCACGGTATAGGCGAGGAAGTCCATCGGGGCTCGCTCGGAAACGCGGTGTCGGTCGGCGCCGGACGCCGTCGCGTCAGGACGCGTCCGGCTCCGTGTCGATATCGACGAACCGCATGAAGAACGCCCCGAGCACCTCGCGGTCCGGAAGCCCGATCACGTTCTTGTGATAGAGGAAGACGGTCTGGCGGGTCAGCGCCAGGATGCCGACGCAGTCGTCGATCAGCATCCGGTTCATCCGATGGAAGATCTCGGTCCGCTCGGGCCCAGGCTGCAGCACGGCGGCCTGCTCGTACAGAGCGTCGTACTCCGGGTTCTTGTAGTTCGATGCATTCGAGCCCGGTGCCTCGTACGGGCCGTAGAAGAGCTGCAGCGTGTTCTCGGCGTCCGGATAGTCGAGCCCCCAGCCGTAGCCCATCAGCATCAGCTCCTTGTTGCGCATCGCGCGGTTGAAATCGCCGAAATTCGCGAACGCGCGATACACGATCTTCTCCTGCGGGTAGCCGATCGCGGCGAGGTTCCCGCGGAACTGCTCGTACATCTCCCGGTTCGTGGTGCTCGTGACGCCGGCGTACTCGAGGACGGGCAGATTAGCGGCGTTCCAGCCGGCCTCGGTGAGCCGCCGCCTCGCGCGCTCGACGTTCTGCGTGACCGAATCGCGATCGAGGTCCGGATCGAACTCCGGCACGACGGGCGGGATCACGCCGGGGAACACGATGCCGAGGCCGCCGTAGAAGCGGGCGTTGCGCTCTTCCCAGCTGAATGCGTCGCGGATCGCGCACCTCAGCGCGTGGTTCATCCGATTGCGCTCCGGATCCTCGTTGAAGCCGATCGACGGGTCTTCCATGTTGAAGATGTAGAAGACGAGACCCGATTCGGCGCCGGTGACCATCCGATACCGCGCGGCGTATTCCGGTTTCAGCGTGACCGGGTCCGTCGAAGCGAGCACCGCTGGGAGCTGCTCCGGCGGCACCGCCGTGTACTGGATCTCGCGGCCGGACAGGAACGACGCCCAGCGGGCCGGCGGTTCCTCGATGAAGTCGATCTCGAGCCGGTCGATGAACGGCGGCGCCTTGCCCGCGAGCTTCTCGAGGCCGAGATCGCCGTGCTCGGCGGGGTCGTAGCCCTCGAGCTCGAGATCGAGCGGCTCCTGGCGGAACTTCGGATTCCGTTCGAACACGACGCGCGTCGTGTCGAAGCTGATCAGCTTGAACGGGCCCGACCCGACAGGTCGGCGGCTGAACTCGGGACCGTAGTGCTCGACGGCCTCGCGCGGAACGACGGCGGCCTGACCCATCGCGAGCGTGAACGGGAGCTGCGGGAACGGCCGGACGAGCCGGATCTGCAGCGTGTGCGAATCGAGCGCGGTCAGACCCGACACCGGCTCATCGTAGTCGCCGCCGGCCTCGGCCCACGCCTCGAGACCCGCGATCTTGCCGGCCCAGAGCCACGCGCCCTGGGAGATGTTGTCCGGGTGAAAGTGCCGTTTGATCGAGTAGATGACGTCCTCGGCGACCACCTCGCGGCCGCGGCCGTCCGGGAACGCAGGGTCGTCGATGAACTCGACGCCTTGCTTCAGGCGGATCGTGTAGGTCAGGCCGTCCTCGGAGACCTCCGGCAGGTCGGCGGCCAGGTTCGGTGTGAGCTCGTAGGGGCGGGCGAGGTACTTGTAGCGGTAGAGCGTGTCGTACGCGTTGATGACCACCATGTTCGAGTAGACGGTGGCCGACTGGAGCGGGTCGAGGTTCGTCGGCGAGCCGTTCTCGGAGTGCCGGTAGACCTTGACGTCCGATGCCGGTCCTCCGCCGCCGCAGCCGGCAAGCACGCCGAGCGTCGCTGCGGCCGCAATCAGGGCCCACACGTTGCGTTGCCTCATCGGTATCTCTCCCCAGAGCTACGGGGCTTAAGGTATGTGTCCCGCGTGAACCGGTCAAACCTGGACGCGAAGCGGGTCGAGTCCCGATTTTGGTGCGCTCCGTCGATTCCGCCGCGGCCGGATCGATCAATAAGTGATCCATAGCCGATGAAGGTCGCCACGATGAAATACCTGTGCCTTGCCTACGAAGAAGAAGCCGTGCTCGCAGGGCTTTCGAACGACCAGTGGCTGGCGCTGCGGCGCGAGACCCTCGAGTACCTGGCCGACCTCGCCGCCCAAGGGCGACTGCTCGGCGCCGAGCCGCTGAAGAGCGCGCGGCACGCGGTCACGCTGCAAGTCCGCGGCGGGAAGCTGTCCGTCTCGGACGGCCCGTTTGCCGAGACGAAGGAGCAGATCGGCGGGTACTTCCTGATCGACGCGAGGGATCTGAACGAAGCGATTCAGATCGCGGCGCGCTGGCCGTCCGCCCGGCTCGGCACGATCGAGGTGCGGGCGGTGGAGCAGGGCCTCGGCGAGGACGGGCGCTACCCTCCGCCGTGAGACGGTGGGGTCAGAGCACTTAGACTCGGTAAAAGGGCTCTGACCCCAATTTCCGAGCGGCTTCTCGCCGGGCAACATGGCGAACGAGATCGGGCAGGAGGAACGCTATGAAGAAGCCGCCGAAACACTTCAATCAGCTCACGAAGCGCTACCCGGAGTACATGACCGCTCTCGAAAGGCTCGGGGAGTGCGTGAAGCAGGCCGGGCCGCTCGACTCGAAGACGGCGGAGCTGATCCAGCTCGCGGCCGCCGCGGCGACGCGCTCGGAAGGGGCGGTGCACAGCCACAGCCGGCGCGCGCAGGATCTCGGCGCGACGCGCGACGAGATCCATCACACGTTGCTGCTTCTGACGAGCACGATCGGCTTCCCGACCGTGTCCGCCGCGCTGACGTGGGCGGAGGACGTGATCGACTGAAAAATGTGTCAGACACGTTTTTCAGCGAGAAAAGGTGTCTGACACGATTTTTCGGCGGCGCCCTCAGCGCCCGTGGGCCCTCAGCGCGGCCCAAAGGTGGAACGTCGCGAGGCTTCGGTACGGCGAGAAGCGGCGCATCAGCGTCTCGACCTCGTCGCCGGTCGGCCGGCGCTCCGCGCCGGTCACGAGCTGAAGCGCGGCCGCCAGCGCGACGTCGCCGACGGGTGCCGCATCCTCGAAGCCGAAGCCGCGCATCAGCACGTAGCGCGCGGTCCACGTGCCGATGCCGCGGAGCCGCGTCAGCGCCTCCTCCGCGGCGACGGCCGAGCCGTCGCCGAGCGCATCCAACGCGAGACTCCCGCTCGCGACGGCGGCCGCCGTATCGAGCAGGTACTCGGCTTTCGAGCGCGAGAAACGGCGGCGCCTGAGCTTCGCGATATCGAGCGCGGCGAGGCGATCCGGCGTCGGATGCGCGACGAGGCCCCCGATCCGCTCACCCGCGAGCTCGAGCACGTCACGCTTGAGCCCGAGCGCGAACGCGAGATTGATCTGCTGACCGATGATCGCCCAGCAGAGCCCCTCGAACACCGTCGCGGTCAGCGGTAGATGGAGCCCGCGTCGCGCGGCGACGATCGGCCGGAGGATCTGATCGCGGTGTGCGAACGCCTCGAACCCCCGGACGTCTGCGCGAAGACCGAGCAGGCGCAGCGCCGTCGCGTGCGCGTCGTGGAGCGCGCGCGGGCTCCGGCGCCTGGCACCGACGAGGCGAACCTCGGCACGTCCGCGCGCGAGCGCGATCTGGAGGACGGCCGGACCGTCGACCGACGTCACGGCCTTCACGAGCCGCGTGCCGTCGATCCGCTCCGACGGGCTTGCCGGGTCGCGGCCGTGGTACGCGAGCACGTCGCCGGCCCTGAAGCGGGCGGGCAGGCGGAGCTCGAACGGCTCGCCGTGGCGCAGCGCACGATAGGCCTCGGGCGTCATGCATGCGTCGAGCGTGAACGCGCGGCGAAACGCCGCTTCCGTGCGAAACCCTACGGCCTCCGCGATCGCCGCGAGCGGCGCGCGGCTCTCGAGCAGCGGCGCTCGGGCCGCACGTGCGCGCTCGCGCAGGAGCCACGTGGCGGGCGTCGTGTGCGCGTGCTGGACGAAGAGCGCGGTCAGCTCGTCCGGCTTCGAGCCCGCGGCGCGGGCGAGCGCACGGACGTCCGGGAACGACGCGAGATCGGCATGGACGCGCGCGGCGACGGCCGCGAAGCGCGCGGCGCCGTCGGCGGGCGGGGCGTGAGGTTGCGTCGCGCTCGCCGTGCGCTCGCCGCGCGCGCCCGCCGCGGGACGGCTTGTCGTGTCGGCGCCGGCGGCGCGTCGAGATCTTCCGGGCAACGGGGAACCTGCGGCTCGCAAGGGGCCGCCTAGTTTACCGGGAAGCGGCCTGCGACCCTCGGCGCGCACGTGCAGCGCCGAATTGACTACAATCCCGTGACCGGGAGCTTCCGCCGCGCTCGAACGAAGCCGAGGGCGGGTCCGTCACTGGAGCTTACGTCATGCAGGCATCGCGTTACTGGCTGATTCCGATCGTGTGCGGCGCGCTCGGCGCCGGTTCCGTGCTCGCTCAGCCGCCCGGCGAGGTCGCTCCGCCGTCGACGCCTCCCTGGCAGGAGGCTTCGCCGTGGCCCGACCGGATCGTCGTGACGGTCGGTGCGGACCCGGCGACGTCCTTCTCGGTGTCGTGGCGCACCGATGCGAGCATCGAGAATGCACGCGCCGAGATCGTCCGAGCGGACGATCACAGCCGCTTCGATATCGGCGCGAGATCGGTCGAAGCTCGCACCGAGAAGCCGGACCTGAACCGCAAGGTCATCGACGGCGAGGAGTATGAGCTCCGCTGGAATCAGTACGTGACGCCGCCCGCGTATCACTCCGTCACGTTCGCGGACCTCGAGCCCGACACGCTCTACGCGTATCGCGTGATGGGCGCCGACGGGCACTTCAGCGAATGGTTCCAGACGCGGACGGCGCCGCGGCCCGGCACGCCGTTCAGGTTCCTCTACTTCGGCGACGCGCAGGACGGCGTCCTGTCGCACTGGGCGCGCGTCGTGCGCGCTGCGTACGCGGCCGCGCCGGACGCACGCTTCGCGATCCACGCCGGGGATCTCGTGAACATCGGCAGCCGCGACTTCGAGTGGGCCGAGTGGTTCAAATCCGTCGGCTTCATTCACGGCACGATCCCGGCGTTGCCGGCGGTCGGCAACCACGAATATTTCGATGGGCTCTCGAACGAGAACGGGCTCGTCACCGGGCTGTCGGTGCTATGGCGGCCGCAGTTCGAGCTGCCGCGCGATCCTGCCCTGCCGGACGAGCTCGAGGAAACGGTCTACGCGGTGCGTTACGGCGACGCCGTCGTCGCCGTGCTGAACACGATGGCCGACGAGCATTTCGGCACGCAGGCCGAGTGGCTCGACCGCGTGCTCGCTGCGTCCGATGCGAAGTGGAAGATCGTCGCGATGCATCACCCGATGTTCGAGCTGCTCGGCCGGACTTACGGCGAGCCCGGGCCCGAGCGGCGCGCGGCGTTCCTGCCGGTCATCGAGCGGCACGGCGTCGACATCGTGCTGCAAGGCCACGATCACTCGTACGGCCGCGGCGCGACTTATACCGGCGCACGCGCACCGACCGCGACGCGCGGGGAGCTCGGCACGGTCTTCGTGACGTCGATCTCGGGCACGAAGATGTATCGCGTCGGCGAGAGCGGCTGGTCCGCGTTCTCCGAGCACGGCGCGGTGCTCGAGCGGACGGCCGAGAACACGCCGTTCTTCCAGGTGATCTCGCTCGACGGCGATACGTTGACGTACGAGTCGCGCACGGCGACGGGCAGGCTCTACGACGCGTTCCGCCTCGAGAAACCGCGCACGGGGCCGAACCGCCTCGTCGAGCTGCCGACCGACTTCGACGAGCCGCGTCGATTCGACAACACGGGGCCGTACGAGAGCTCGCGGATGGACGTTCAGCCGCCGAAGCCGTAGAGCCCACCTGCGTCGTCGTCGGCGGGACCCCTGACTCGACATCGGGCGGTATAGCGCGTTCGCACACTTCCGCCAGCGGACACCTGACGCGCGGCGCCGCCGCTTCCGGCGCTTTCTCAGAGCATCGGCAGCGACTTGCGCGGCCTGACCGGGAACGCGTCCGAGATCGACTGCATCTCGGCGCGCGTCAGCTCGAGGTCGCCTGCCCGCGCGTTGTCGAGCACGTGCTCGACGCGGGCGGCCTTCGGGATCGCGAACACGTCGCCCTGCTGCACGAGGAACGCGAGCGCAACCTGGTAGACCGTGACGTTGCGCCGCTCGGCGATCGACGCGAGCACGCGTCCGCCGTTCGTGCGCGTCGATGGAAACCGGCCGCTGCCGAACGGGCTGTACGCGACGACCGTGATACCGTGATCGCGGCACCATGGGATCAGCCGCTGCTCGATCGCCCGCTCGTTCAGATGGTAGAGCACCTGGTTGCAGACGATCTTTCCCTCGCCGACGATGCGGACGGCCTCCTCGAGATCCTCGACGTCGAAGTTGCTGACGCCGTAGTGGCGAATCTTGCCGGCCTCCTCGAGCGTCTCGAACGCGCGGAACGTCTCCTCGAGCGGCGTCCCGCGCTCTCGCCAGTGGAGCAGGTAGACGTCGAGATAGTCGGTGCCCAGCCGCTGTAAGGACTGCTCGCACGCTTTCAGCGTCCGGTCGTAGGACGCGTTCTGCGGAAGGACTTTGGATACGAGGAAAATCTGCTCGCGGCGCTGCCGAACGATCGGCGCGATCAGCCGCTCGACCTTACCGTGGCCGTAAAGCTCGGCCGTGTCGATGTGGTTCATGCCCGCATCGAGGCCGGCGTCGAGCGCCGCGATGGCCTCGTCGGGATCGTCGTGCTCGAGGTTCCACGTGCCCTGACCGATCACGGACACGTCGATGCCGGTGTCGCCGAATGGAGCGGTTCTCATGCCGCCCAGCCTAGGACGCGTTTTCGCCCGGGGTCAATTCGGGGCGGGGACTGGGGGCAAGCCCGGGGGCAGCGGCGAGTTCGGGGTCAGAGCCCTTTGACTCGGTCTAGTCGGGTTTTCGCCGGCGGCTCGACTCGAGCGGTATCTCACCTAGACCGAGTCAAAGGGCTCTGACCCAAACATCAAAACGGCTCTGACCCCATGTCACCGTTAGGACGGCAGCGACTCGATGAACTCGACCATGCGCCGGCGCTCCGCTTCGTCCGGCAGGCGGCCGTAGGCCGCGCGCATGTTGTCCTCCATGTGGTGCGGCCTGCTCGTCGCCGGCGTCACGACGGTCACCGCCGGATGCGATGCCGCGAACTTCAGGAAGAACTGCGCCCACGTCTCGGCGCCGAACTCGCGTGCCCACTCCGGCACGTCATGACCCTCGACGCGCTCCCAAAGCCGCGTGCGCCCGAACGGCATGTACACCATCACGGCGATGCCGCGATCCTGCGCGATCGGGAACAGCCGCTCCTCCGCGCTCAGGTTGTCGACCGCATAGTCGATGCCGATGAAGTCGAGCGGCTCCTCGAGCATGTAGCGCTCGAGATCCTCGTACTGCTCTTTGAACGTCGACGTCGTGCCGATATAGCGCACGCGGCCTTCCTGCTTGTATTCGCGCAGGATCGAGAACTGCGTCTGCATGTCGGCGATGTTGTGCACCTGGATCAGGTCGATCGGCTCGCGCCCGAACCGCTCGAGCGACGTCTCGACCTGGCGCCGTGCGGCAGCAGGATCCGCCTTGCCTCCGCCGAAGCCCGCGACGTTCAGCTTCGTCGCCCAGAAGACCCGGTCGGCCGCCCGGAGCTCCTGCACGATATCGCCCGCGACCTCTTCGGACGCGCCGTAGGCCGGCGCCGTATCGAAGACGGTGCCGCCGAGATCGAGCATCGTCTGCATCACGGACCGGACCGCGTCGTAGTCCTCGGCTCTTGCCGCCTGGCTGAACGTCGCGGAGCTCCCGAGGCCGATGATCGGCAGCTCCTCGCCGGTCGAAGGGATCGGATGCTTGATCAGGTCGCCGCGCGCCTGAGCGGCGCCGAGACGCGGGGCGAGGGCCAGGGCGGCACCGGCTTGCGCGGTCAACGCCAGGACTTCCCGTCGGGTGATCATCGGCAACTCCTCCTGCCTTGTTTTTCTGTGCTCGACGCAAGGTATCACCAGGACCGGGGCCGGGGAAGGCGGCGCCGCGGAACCGCTGCCCTCGGGCGCTGCCCGCGAGCGCCGCGCTCGCGGCCCGGGGACTGGCGGCGTGCCCGTCGCACCGCGGGCAGCGGAGATGTCGCCGAATCGCCTCCGCTTGACTACGGGTCGCGCTTCTTGGTGTGTTAGTGGCGTTGCGGCTCCGTCCCCGAAGCTTCGGCAGGTCTTCTTTGAAACACGCGCGGCTCCTTCTTCGCATCGTCGTCGGATGCTCGGTAGCGTGCGCCGGCGCGCTCCGGGCCGACACGCTGTCGGTCCCGAACGATTTCTCGACGATTCAGGCCGCGATCGATGCGGCCGACGACAACGACGTCGTGCTCGTCGAGCCGGGCACCTACAGCGAGAACCTCGTGCTGCGCAGCAACGTCGACGTCGTCGGGCGGGAGACCGCGCGCACGCTGCTCGCGCCGGACGACGACGAGATGCCGACGGTCACGATCGAGAACGTGACGGGCGTGCGCTTCTCGAACTTCACGCTGATCGACTCGGGCATCGGCATCGCGGTGCGGCTGAGCACGAGCATCGACGTCGCGAACGTCGTTTTCGATCGCGTCCGCGACGTCGGGCTCGACGTCGACGGCTCGAGCGTCGAAGCGACGAACAACGTGTTCTTCGAGAACGGCGTCGCGATTCAACGCGTGACGGCCGCGGTCGAGATCGAGAACAACATCTTCTCCCGCAACGGCACCGCGATCGCGTCGACCACGACCGCTTCGCCGTTCGAGAACGTCCGCTCGAACTGCTTCTTCCGCAACGACGCGTCGCCGAGCGACACGGACGGCGACGTGGGGACCGGGTCCGTATTCGGCGATCCGCGCTTCGTATCGCCCGACGCGCGCGATTTCCATCTGCAGGAAGGCTCGGCGTGCATCGACATCGGCCGCGGGCTCGACGCGATCGACAGCACGACAGCCGATGCCGGCGTGTACGGCGGCGAGCTCGCCGATCCGTTCCCGTTCCCGGTCGCGCAGCCGGCGTTGACGGCCGTGGGCAGCGCGGCCGAGGGCTTCGGTCTCGAGGTGTCGTGGAACGCGAACACGGACTACCGCGTCACGAGCTCGACGAATCCCGGCGGCTATCTCGTTTACTACACGCGCGGCGCGCAGCCGCAGTCCCCCGACGAGTACGACGGCGACGACGCCGCGAACGGCCCCTCGCCGGTCGACGCGGGTGCCGCGACGCGCCTCACGCTCGAGGGGCTCGACGCTTCCGTGACCCCGCCGCTGACGCCGCGGCTCCTCGACGCGCAGGGGCGCAACGAAGCCGTCGTGCTCACGTGGGAGGCCGTGCCCGAGGCCGATGCTTACCGCATCTACTACGGCGTCGCGGACGTCGCGGAGAACCGCGTCGAGGTGCCCGCGGGCACGACGCAGCACACCGTCACCGGGCTCGTGAACGACACGACGTATCAGTTCGCCGTCAGCGCGGTGTCCCACGCGACGTATCACGTCGCGGTCTCGGTCTACGACAACACGCCGCAGCGGCACGAGAGCGTGCTGTCGCCGCCGGCGTCGCTCGCGCTCGGCGAAGACGCCGAGAGCGCGCCGTCGGCCGTGCTGTCCGCGACGCCTGCGCCGCTCGTCGCGTACCCGCCGTTGGCGGACGGAGACTCGTGCTTCATCGCGACGGCCGCGTTCGGCTCGAAGCATGCGGCGGACGTCGAGATCCTGCGCGCGTTCCGCGATCGCCACTTGCTTCAGAACGCCGCCGGCCGCTGGCTCGTCTCGCGCTACTATGCGCTCAGCCCGCCCGCGGCGCGCTGGCTCGATCGGCACGCCGCATGGAAGCCGGTCGTTCGGATCGTGCTGAAGCCCGTCGTGCTCGTTGCGCTCGTCGCGCTCGAAGGCGGCAAAGCGGGCTCGATGCTCGTCGCGGCCGGCGCTGCGTGGCTTGCGCTCGCGCTGTGGAGGCGTCGGGCGACGTGGAAGAGAACGATCGTCGGACGGACGCGTGCCGCCCGGCCGGCTACGCAACGCGGTGCCGGGGCGGCCGTCGTCGCAATCGTCGGGGCGGTGTCGCTCGCGTGCACGCCTTCGACCGCGGATGCGCAGAGCGGCGCGCCCGCGGCACGCGGACCGATCGCGCGGCTCTCGTCGACGTCGAGCCCGCGCTGGATGTATTCGCTCGCCGGCGGCTACACGTACGTCGATCTCGACGACTACGACACGTTCTACGGGGACGATCGCGCGACGTCGTTCTCGATCTCGGGCGCCTATCGTTTGCGAGACTGGCTCGAGGTCGGCGCGAGAATCGGCTTCCGCGACGACGACGGTCTCGCGCTCGCACCGGGCGGCGTCGAGGTCCCGGATGCGGTCGACCTCACCGTGATGCCGCTGCACGTTTTCGCGGATTTCATCTTCGAGCGGCCGGGCAGACGCTTCGTGCCGTATGCGGGCGTCGGCTTGGGTGGTGCGTGGTATCGGCAGGAGGTCGAGCTGCAGCCCGACGTCGACGGGCGGACCGATGTCGGCGCGCTCGTCCGCGCGGGGCTTCGTTGGCGCTTCGCGACCAGCGGCTCGCGCGAATCGGCGTCGCGCCGTCGCGGCGCGCCGTACGTGCGGAGCTTCGTCCTGCTCGAGGCGGAGCATTACGACGCCGACGCGGACGGCGTCGAGCTCGGCGGCACCGCATATCGGGTCGGCGTGCGCTTCGAGTTCGAGCTGTAACGCGCGCTGGCCCGCCGTGACGATGTGCTCGGCGAGAGCGAGGGAATCGTCAATCGTGTGGAGGGCGCGCGCGACGAGCCGCGCTCCGAAGCCTCACCTCATCTTTGGATCGTGTTGGATCGAGCTCCACGGCCGCAGCGGCGCCGGCTCGAACCCGACGAGTGTCATCTTGCCGTCCTGGCTCGTGGAAACGAGACCGACACGCATGGCGCCATTGCCTTCCCAAAGGCCGATGACCTGCATAGCTCCGCCCAGTTTCTGCGCCTCTGCGAGAAGCGCGTCGGATACGTCTTTCGCCGGGTCGAACCCGTAGATATCCGAAACGCTCCGATCGTCGGTGAGTTTCCTCCAGGCCTTCTTGGCCGCGACATTCAGCGTTTCGTTCGTGTTGTCGGTGCCCACGTGAGCCGCGCGCAGCACGCCATTCTTGCGGAACCGAAATAGATAGCACCCGCTCATGAAGCCCGTGAGAATCGGCGTGCCACGTATGCCGCAATAGGTCGTGAGGCCGGCCACGTAATACAGAAGCGTGAACTGCATCTGCTTGCTGCCGTCGAGCGTTCGCAGTGTCTGGTTCAACGCCCGGAGCTTCTGCGGCTCGCCATACATCGTGCTCTTGACCGGAGCGCCGTTGTTTTTGATCGGGTTATCGATCTGCTGGCCGACGAAATCGTAGATGTTCAAGGCGCCTCCGCGAAAGGTTCTGCTGAACGTGTGATGCAAGTTGCTACCGTGCAAACGGACTGCTGTTTACTTTGCCAGCGATTCTTGGTCAAGGGCACAGCGCTAGATCCGCGGCAGAACGAGCGCGACCAGCAAGACGCTTGCAGGAAAGACCGATCGGGCGCCGGCCCGATTGGTACGTCACGCAAACAAGTCGGGCTGCGTCGCCTTCGCGAAGTCGGCCGCCGGCCTTTCCGCGTCACACGCGACACGCAGCAGACCGCCCGAGACAGGGAAGTGGATCCAGCACTCGGCGACCGGAAGCCCCGCGGCCTCGAGCGCGCGCCGATACGCGTCGAGCTGCCCGGAGTGCTCGAGCGCGTCGTCCGTCCACTCCGATTTCGGCCGTGGCGACGACTTGTGGTCGATCACGACGAGACCGCGCGCGGTCTCGAGCAGCACGTCGATCGAGCCGCGCACGACGCGGCCGTCGGCGAGCCGGTGCACGATCGGATACTCGACGAGCACGCGCCGCGGCGCGAAGCGCTCCGCGACGACGGACCGGAATCGCTCCGCCGCGGCGAGCACGTGCTCCGCGTCGACGAACGGGTCGACCGCGGCCGCAGCGAGCAGCGCGCGCACGCGCTCGCGCGCATCGCCTCTGCCGGGATTGACGAGATGAGCGGCGATCGCAGCGTGGAGCGCCGTGCCGATCGCGGTCATGTCGTCGCCTCGGAGCGGAATGCGCGCGCCGAGATCGATGCGCTCCGCGACGTAAGCACGCTCGACCGGCGGCAGGCCGGATGGATAGACGCCCTCGCGCGGCGCACCGGCACGCACGCGCTCGGGCAGCTTCCGCGGCTCGAACGGCGCGGGCTCGGCGCCTTCGCCGTCGTCTTCGAGCACCTCGGCTCGCGTCGGGATCGACTTGCCTTCGCCGAGATCGAGCCAATCACCCGTCGGCAGAAGCTCCGCGCAGTGGAATGTCCGGATCCACGCGTCCTGCCTCGGGTCGCGGTTCGGCACCGCGAGCACGAGCGCATCGCGGGCCCGCGTGAGCCCGACGTAAGCGAGACGCCGATTCTCGCGTTCGCCCTGCGCACGGCACGCGCGCGCCTCGGCCGATTCGCAGAGCGCGTCGAGCACCGGAATGTCCTTCGAGTGATCGCCGAAGACGTTCGGCCAGTAGCGGATCAGGCGTCCCGCGAGCGGCCGCTCGATGTCGAACGGGGTGCCGTCGCGCTCGATGCGGACGTCCCATAGCCGCGTTCGCCACGGGTAATGAAGGTCCGCGGCGACGACGACGGGCCACTCGAGGCCCTTCGCCTTGTGATAGGTCAGGACGTGCACCGCGTCGCCGCTCGTGACGACGGGCTGCAGGTCGAGCTCCGGCGAGTGCGGGTTCTCGAGCCAGAACAGGAAGCCTGTCAGCGTCGCGGCGAGATGCTGCGCGTCGCAGTGGTGCTCGTACTCGACCGCGAGATCGAGCAGCGCGTCGAGATTCTTGTGCCGCTGCGCGGCCTTGATCGCGTTCTGGCTGAAGCCGGTCGCGGCCTCGCGGAGGCCGATCGTGTTCAGCACGCGCGCGACGATCTCGACCGGCGACTGCGTGCCGATCGTAGGCCTGAGCTCCTCGAGCTTCGCGACGATCGGATGGTCCGCGGCCCACGTCTCGCCGCCATCGCTTTGCTCGAGCCGTCGCAGCTGATCCTCGAGCCACACCTCCGCCGGAAGCCCAGACGTCATCGCGACGATCTCCGCGGTCGCGAGCGTGTCGGCCGGGTCCGCGAGACGGCGGAGCGCCGCCTTCGCGAGCGCGATCTCGGGCACGGTCAGGAGGCCCGACAGCGTCATCTTCATCGGCACCTGCGCGGCGCGGAGCGCCTTAGCGATCTCCTCGACGTTGCCGTTGCTCGCGGCGAGCACGGCGATGTCGCGGAAGCAGACGGGCCGCGTCTCGCGCGTGTCCGGGTCGACGATCGGAAAGCCCGACTCGACCAGGCGCGCGATCGCGCCTGCGAGCTGCGCCCCGCGATCGGCGCCGTTCCTCGCCGTCAGCGTCCAGCGCAGCACGGCCGGCGCGTCCGTCTGCTCTTCGCGTTGCGGGCGAAGCGTGATTTGCCGGCGCTCGAGCTCCCCGTCGAACGCCTGAACGAACACGCGGTTCACGTACTCGACGAGCGCGGGGCGGGAGCGCCACGAGCGCTCGAGCACGTCGACCTGGCCGCCGCGCGCGACGAGCGCCGCGAGGGTATCGTGCACGAGCTCCGGGTCGCAGCCGCGGAAGCCGTAGATCGCCTGCTTCACGTCGCCGACGAAGATCGCCTTGTCCGCGAGCGCCGCGAGCTTCATGAAGATCGCGAGCTGCATCGGGTTCGTGTCCTGGAACTCGTCGACGAGAAGGAGCTCGAGCTCGCCGGCGAGCCGCTCGCGCACATGTGGCTCGTCGAGCGCCGCGAGCAGCCGCTGCTCCATGTCGCCGAAGTCGATCAGGCCGCGCTCCGTCTTGATCTCCTGGAAGCGTGCGAGCGCCTGCCCGGCGATCGAGTAGCAGCTCTCGATGTACTCGCGCAGATCCGCCTGAAAACGCGGATGGCGATCGTACGCGGCCGCGGCCGCGCGCACCTTCGCGGCGATGTGGTCGCTCTTCGCGCGCGCCGTCTTCTTGCTCGCCGTGACCCACAGCGACCATTGGACCGGCGGACGACGCAGGCTGTAGATCGCGCCCTTGAGCCAGTCGTAGTACTCGCGCGTGCCGTTCGTCGTGTCGACGTCGAGGTCGATCTCGTCGAGCGCGTGGCGCACCGCGGTGAAGAACGGCGTGTCCCAGTCTCCTTCCTCGGGCCTTGGGAAGTGCGCGAGCATGTCGTCCGCGGAGCATCGGCCCATAGCGGTGAGCGCGTCGGGCGAGACGGCGTTCTCGCGCGCGCGGTCCGCGATCACCTTCACGTGGCCGCGCCAGTCGTCGATGCCGAGCCGCCACGCGACGGCGTTCATTCTGCGTGCCGCGGTCGGATCCGGTGCGAGCGTCTCGTCGAGCGCCTGATTGAAGAAGCCCGCACAGTCCTCGATGCTCGCGACGGAGAGCTCGGGCGACAGGCCGAGCTCGAACGCGAAGCGGCGCAGCAATCGTTCCGACACGCTGTGCACGGTGCCGATCAGCGCCTGCGCCGTCTGCTCGGCGAGCGCAATGTAGCCGCGCTCGATGAGCCGCTGCCGGACCCGTTCGCGAAGCTCCGCTGCGGCCTTGACCGTGAACGTCGTGCCGATCACGCGCGCGGGCGAGATCCGGTCGCAGACGAGCGCACGCTCGAGCTCCTCGGTCAGACGGTACGTCTTTCCGCTGCCGGCGCCGGCGCTGATGAAGCGCACGTGCGAGAAGTCGCCGGCGACGCGCTCCTTGCGCGCGCGATCCTGTCCGCCGGCCGTGTCGGCCCCGTCGCTCGTGGGCCGTCGACCCCGATCTCGCGTGCTCATTCGCCCGGCTCCCAGCCGGTGAGCGCCACGTAGTCGTCGTAGCGGTCCGGTGGTGCGTCGACGACGAGCGCATCCTCCGGCGGCGCAGCAAGACCTTCCGGCAGCGTCGCGGGCTCGTCCGGATCGGTGTCGGCAACGTTCACTTCGATCGCGCCAGCGTCGATCTGTGCGAGGCGCCAGTCGTACGTGCGGATCAGCCTGCGCCATACCTGCTCGGCCGTCTCGGGTATGTCCGGCGCGAACACTCTCGCGCTCGGGAAGATCCGCGCGTCGGCGGCGACGATGTCGCCGGTCTGCACGATGAAGTAGGCGTGCTGCGGCCAGCGGCCCGCGGTCTCCGGATGGCTCCGCATGTATGCGTACGTCGCGAGCTGGAGCGCGCGGTTCTCCGCGATCTCGCGGCCGCGCCGGTCGAGCCCGCCCCACTTCACGTCGAGCACGATCTCGCGGCCGCGTGCGTCCTCGAGCAGCAGGTCGACCGCGCCGCAGAGCCGCGTGTCGCCGCTGCCCGGCGCGAACGGCACGTCGTGCCAGACCTCCGCCGCGACGCGTGTGATGCCGGCCTCGTCGAGGTGGCCGAGCAGCGCGAAGAACGCGTGCTCGATCGTCGCGAGCACGCGCTCGCGCATCACGCCCATGCCGGGCTCGTCGAGCACGGCGCCTTCGCGTTCGACGATGTCGGCGAGCGTGCTGCCGAGCCAGCGCGCGAGCTCGGCGTTCGCCGGGCGTGCCGCGAGCTCGCCGTTCGGCAGGCGCGCGAAATAGGCCTCGAACAGGCGATGCGCGAGCTTGCCGTAGAGCAGAGCGTCGCCGGCGAGGTTCGCGGCACGGCCGGCCGAAAGCCTCGCCGCGTAGCGCAGCACCCATTGATGCGGGTGATACACGAGCTTCGTGAGGCTCGAGAACGACTCGACGGAACGGTGCGGGACGCACACGCCCGGAGGCAGTCGCCACCAGCGCCGGCGGACGGGCAGAGGCCGCCGCTCGATCGGCTCGAGGGACACGCCGAGCGGCGCGAGCGACGCCGCGCCGCCGAGGAGCGCATCCTCGAGACGCACTTCGTTGAAGCCTTCGGCGATGCTCGTGAGCCGGCTCCAGAGCGGATGGTGTCCCGTGTCCGCGTCGTGCACGACGAGCACGAGGCGCCGTCGCGCGTTCAGCACGGGACGCGTCCATGCGCGCGCGCGAAGCCGGATCACGTCGTCCGTCGTCGGTAACGCGACGCCTTCGCCGCGAAGCTCGGCGAGCTCGGCGTTGGACCACGGATAGTCGACGCGCTCGTTGGGGGCCGCGAGGTCCCACCAGATGACGGTGTCCCACGGCCGCGTGATCGTCGCCGCCGACGTCGTCGCGCGGACGTGGCCGGCCTCGGCGGAGATCGACGGATCCGGCGAGAAGCCCGTCACCTCGTCGACGAGCCGCTCGAGCAGCAGGCGGCCGACGCGCTCGGTGCGGCGCTCGCGAAGGCTCGCGAGCGCGTCGATCAGCGCTTCGCTCTGCGCGAGCGCCGCGGCGAAGAGCTCGCGCTCGCTGCCGTCGGCCGCGTTCAGGCGCCGCGCGAGCCACGTCGAGCAGCGCTGCGCGCGCTCGATCAGCACCGTCGTGGGCGCGCCGAGGTCGGGTGCGAAGCGCTCGCATTCGAGCCAGTAGCGCACGTCCGCGCGCATCGCTTCGATCCGCGCCTCGACGTCGGCGTCGCCGCGCTCGGCCGCGAGCTGGCGCTCCCGCTCTGCAAGCCCCGCGAGGGCCTCGGCCCACGCATGGCCGCCGACGCCGGGCTCGGCGGCGACGGCCTCGGCGAGCGCGGAGCGGACGCGGCCCGGCAGCGGTCCGACCGGATGCAGCAGGAACTGCAGCAGCGGCCGCGGGCCGAGCGGCTTCCAGACGAGCGACAGCGCGAGCTTCAGGACCTGCGTGACGGCGCGAAAGCGCGAATAGTGCTGGAATCCTGTGCGAGGCAGGCCGACGCGCTCGAGCGCGTTGTCGACGATGATGCCGTCGCGCTCGGCGATCACGACGACGTCGTCGCAGCGGTCGGCGCGGCTGCGCAGATACTCACCGATCACCTGCGCGGAGACGTCGCGCGATGCGCCGCGGACGACGATCAGGCTGTCGTCGCCGGAGAGCCGGACACGCGCGCGTCCGCCGTCGGGCGGCGGCGCGTCGCCGGCCGTATGGACGCCGGCGTCGTCGAGCGCTAGCAGGCACTGCTGGAGCCGCAAGAGGTCAGTGCCTTCCGCGGCCCGTGCGGCCGGCGCGGCGCCTTCCGCAATCTCGCAGCGGAAATGCGCGAGCACGTCGCGCCATGCGGCGGGCAGGGCATCGATCTCGTCGTGCAGGACGATGCGCTCGATCTGCGTGACGAGCCCGTCGTCGAGCGCGGCGGCGATCCGTTGCAGGCGCTGGCCGGCGTTCGGCGGCACGCGCTCGCGCGCGAGCGTCTCGACCTCGGCGAGATCCGCGAGGCGCCGCGAGACTCTGCCTGCAAAGCGGCCGCGCCATCCCGCTTCGTACCACGCCGCGCGCCACGCGAGCAGCGTGCGCGCGACGCCGATCGGATCGACCGCGAGCGACGCGTGATAGAAGCGCGCCGGTCCGTCGAGATCCTCGAGGCAGCTTTGGTACGCGAGCAGCGCCTGCCCTGGGCGGACCGACGGCGTCGGCAGCCCGAGCTGCAGCTCGAGCAGGCCGAGCAGCCGCGCGGGACCCGCGGTCGCGATGCCCGCGGCCGTGTGCGGCGGCTCGGGCGTCATGCCGTCGAGGTGCAGGCCGAAGTGGACGATCATCCGCGCGGTCTCGGATCCGGGCGCTTCGAGGTCCCGGCAAGCTAAGAGATGTCGCCGCGACGGTCAACGATGCCCCGCAAAATTGGGGTCAGAGCCCTTTTCCCGCCGCGTAAATTGGGGTCAGAGCCCTTTTTGCAGGCGGAAATTGCGGCCGGAGCTTCGCTTCTGACAACCGGGTCCGTGGACATTGGGGTCAGGGACATCGGGGTGGGAGCCCGTTTGTCGCGGATTGCGTCGCGGATTGCGTCAGAGCCCTTTCTATGAGCGGAGCCCGAAACCGGGCCCGCGCACCTTCTCGCAGCGCAAATCGAATCGTGCTCGCTTGCGCAAAGCCGGCTGGGGCACGTCCTTTGCGAACTCGTCTTTTCAATCTGACTCGTTACGATTCTTTGATCTCGCCGCGAGCACGGTGAGGACCATCGAAAAACGGGTCTCCGCGAAACCGAAAAACACGCTCCACGATACCGATGTCGTGAAAGCAGCGATGCCGCTCGGACCGGAATAACAGAAAAGGGCTCTGACCCCAATTTCCCAAAAGGGCTCTGGCCCCGATTTCTCCGGCTAGAATCCGGGCGGAGCGGCGGGGGAGAGCAATGAGCGAGTACGACTACGTGATCATCGGTGCCGGCACGGCCGGATGCGTGCTCGCGAACCGGCTGTCCGCGCATCCTTCCATGCAGGTCGCGCTGCTCGAGGCAGGCGGCAAGGACGACTACTTCTGGATCGACGTGCCGGTCGGCTACCTCTACACGATCGGCAACCCGCGCACGGACTGGTGCTACACGATCGAGCCGGACCCGGGCCTGAACGGCCGCACGATCGGTTATGCGCGCGGCAAGGTCCTCGGCGGCTGCTCGTCGATCAACGCGATGATCTACATGCGCGGGCAGAGGAGCGACTACGACCACTGGGCGTCGCTCGGCAATCGCGGCTGGTCCTGGGACGACGTGCTGCCGATCTTCAAGCGATCCGAGGACTATCAGCACGGTGCCGACGAGATGCACGGCGCGGGCGGCGAGCTTCGCGTCGAGGAACGGCGCGTGTCGTGGGAAATCCTCGACGCGTGGCGCGACGCGGCCGAGGAATGCGGTATCCCGAAAATCGCCGAGTTCAACCGCGGCGACAATTTCGGCAACGCGTACTTCCAGATGACGCAGCGGCGTGGCGTACGCTGGAGCGCGACGAAGGCGTTCCTGCGGCCCGTGCTGCATCGGCCGAACCTCGAGGTCCTGACGCATGCGCACGTCGAGCGCGTCGTGCTCGAGCGGCGTGACGGCACGTTGCGCGCGACGGGCGTGACCGCCGTGATCGGCAACGAGCGGCGCACGATCACGGCGCGCCGCGAGGTGATTCTCGCGGCGGGCGCGATCGGCTCGCCGCAGATCCTGCAGCTTTCCGGCATCGGTCCCGGCAAGCTCCTGCGCGCGCACGGCATCGAAGTCGTGCACGATTTGCCGGGCGTCGGCGAGAACCTGCACGACCATCTGCAGATCCGGATGATCTACAAGGTGCACGGCACGCCGACGTTGAATCGGCGCGCGCGCTCGCTGCTCGGCAAGGCGGCGATGGCGCTCGAGTACGCGCTCTTCAAGACGGGGCCGCTGACGATGCCCCCGTCGCAGCTCGGTGCGTTCGCGAAGAGCGATCCCGGCCGGCCCGCGCCGAACCTCGAATGGCACGTGCAGCCGCTGTCGCTCGACCGGTTCGGCGCGCCGCTCCATCCGTTCGACGCGATCACGCCGTCGGTCTGCAATCTGCAGCCGACGAGCCGAGGGCACGTGCGGATCAAGAGCCCCGATCCGATGGCCGCTCCGGCGATCACGCTGAATTACCTGTCGACGGACGACGATCGGCAGGTCGCGGTCGCGGGGATGCGCTTCACGCGGCGCATCATGGCCGCGAAGGCGCTCGAGCGGTTCCGGCCGGAGGAGTGGAAGCCCGGGCCGCACGTCGAGAGCGACGAGGATCTCGTGCGCGCGGCCGGCGACCTCGGCACGACGATCTTCCATCCGGTCGGCACGTGCAAGATGGGCCGCGACCCGCTCGCCGTCGTCGACGACGCGCTCGCGGTGCACGGGATCGACGGGCTGCGCGTCGTCGACGCGTCGATCATGCCGCGCATCACGTCCGGCAACACGAACGCGCCGACCGTGATGATCGCGGAGAAGGGCGCGGCGATGATCCTCGAAGCCGCGCGCCGGGCGCCGCGCAGGAGCGAAGCGGCCTGAAGGCCGCCGGAGATCCGCCGCGGCGTATACTGCGCCGATGCGCTCGCGAATGCTCTCAGTCGCCGCGCTCGCAGCCGTGCTGTCGGGTTGCGCGACGTACCAGCCGATCGAGACGACGCCCGAAGGCATCGTCGGTCACGTCGCGCCGGGGGACAGCGTGCGCGTGCTCACTCGCGACGCGAACGAGGTGCGCTTCCTCGTGACTTACGTCGACGATGCGGAGATCAGAGGCCGCGGCGACGACGACGGCGAGCCGGTGCGGCTGTCGTTCGACGCGATCAGTCGGCTCGAGATCCACCGTTTCAGCATGCGGCGCACGCTGCTCGGCGTCGTGCTGCCGGTCGTCGTCGGCGCGGTGATCGCGTGCAACCACGACGACTGCCGCACCGAAAGCGTGATCGACGCCGACCTTTAGGCTCCATCGGTACCGCGGTGCCGTGGCGGGCTCCGACGGAGCACCGCGCTCACACGCGCTGCGCGCCCTCGGCGGGCAGCGCCTCTCGATCGCCGCGCGCGAAGACGCGGCGGAAGTACGCGGACGTACGCTCCCCGAGGACCAGCATGCTCGGCGTCAGCAGCAGCGTCAGCAGCGTCGCGAACGCGAGGCCGCCCGCGATCGCGGTCGAAAGCTGCGTCCACCACTGCGTCGATGGGCTGCCGATCTCGACGTTGCGGCCCACCAGGTCGACGTTGATGCCGAGCACCATCGGCATCAGGCCGAGGATCGTCGTTACGCTCGTCAGCATCACGGGACGGAAGCGCTGAGCGCACGTCTCGAGCACGGCGTCGATCGCGTCCTTGCCGCGCTGGCGGAGCACGTTGTACGTGTCGATCAAAATGATGTTGTTGTTCACCACGATGCCGGCGAGCGCGATCACGCCGACGCCGCTCATCACCACGCCGAACGGCTGGTCCGTCACGAGCAGGCCGAGCAGCACGCCGATCGTCGAGAACACGATCGCGGTCAGCACGAGCAAGGCCTGATAGAAGCTGTTGAACTGCGTGACGAGGATCAGCGCCATCAGGAAGATCGACGCGATGAACGCCTTCTCGAGGAACGCGGCGGCTTCTTCCTGATCCTCGGTCTCACCCTTGAACCTGACGTCGATGTCGGGGTCGAGACCGGCGCTCGGAAGCCACGCTGCGATTTCGCGCACCTTGGTATCCGCGAGCACGTCTTCCTCTACGTCCGCGCTGATCGTCATCACGCGCCTTCCGTCGACGCGCTGGAGGTTGCCGACGCGCGGCGCCGCCGTTCGCGTCATGAAAGTCGAGACGGGTGCCATGCCGTCAGCGGTAGGCACGCGCAGCTCGTCGAGCTGGCCGAGGTTGCGGTCGGCCGGCGGAAAGCGGACGCGGATGTCGACCTCGTCATCCGCGTCGTGCGGGCGGTAGTCGCCGATCTTGATGCCGTTCGTCACGAGCTGGATCGCGTTGCCGACCGTCGTGATGTCCGCGCCGAAGCGCGCCGCCTGGTCGCGATCGACGCGGAGGCGCCATTCGATGCCGGGAATCGGCCGCGTGTCCGTGATGTCGACGAGCCCGCCGATCTGCTCGAGGCCGGCGCGGATCTTCGCGACCGCGTCGGGCAAGAGCTCCGGACGCCGCGACGAGATCTCGATCTGGACCGGCTTGCCGGACGACAGGCCGGGATCCTGCGCCTCGGGCTCGACGATGATCCCGGCGATGTCCGCCGTGCGCTCGCGCACCTCCGCGAGGATCTGGTCCGACGGACGGCGCTCGGACCAGTCGACATAGCGAAGCTGGATGCGGCCGATCAGGTCTTCGTCCTCCTCGCCGCCGAAGCGTAGGCTCGTTCGGCTGTACACGGATTCGAATTCCGGCATGCCGAGAATCCGCTCCTCGACCTGACGCACGAGCACGTCGCGCTCCTCGACCGAGTAGTCGCCGCGCGCGCGGATGTTGAGCGCGGCCTGCGTGGGCTCGACTTCGGGGAAGAACTCGACGCCGCGGCCGAACTGCCAGTATGCGCCGATCGTGCCCGCGAGCAGGAGGATGCCGGCGAGCAGCAGCTTGCCGGGGTGGCGGACGACGCGTTGGAGCGTCGCGAGGTAGAAGCGCCCCGCGGCGCCGAGCTTGTCGTACGGGTTCTTCACGACCAGCAGATCGGACTCGTCGATTCCCGGCGGAATCGTCCGGTCGTCCTTCCGGCCGATCACGCCGCCGACCGTCGGCACGAACACGAGCGCCATCATCAGCGACCCGGTCAGCGTCACGAGCAGCGTGATCGGCAGATACTTCATGAACTCGCCGGCGAGCCCGGGCCAGAAGAGAAGCGGGAGGAACACGACGAGCGTCGTCGCCGTCGACGACGTCACGGGCCATGCCATGCGCTGCGCGGCCCGCAGGAACGCCTCGGTCCGTCCGTAGCCCTGGTCCATGAACCGGTCCGCGAGCTCGACGACGATGATCGCGCCGTCGACGAGCATGCCGACGGCCATGATCAGCGAGAACAGCACGACGATGTTCATGCTGTAGCCCATCAGCCAGATCACGAGGATCCCGCCGAGGAATGCACCGGGAATCGCGAGGCCGACGAGGGCGGCGGAGCGGATGCTGAGCGCGCCGAGGATGATGATCATCACGAGCAGCACGGCCACGAGCACGTTGTTCAGCAGGTCGCTCAGCATCGTGCGCACGTCCTCGGACGTGTCCTGCGTGAACGTGACCTGGACGTTCTCTGGCCAGAACGCCTGTTGCTCGGCCACGGTGCGCTTCACGGAGTCGACGACCTCGACGATGTTCGAGCCGATGCGCTTCGAGATCTCGAGCGACACGCTGCGCTCGCCGTTCAGCCGCGCGAAGCTTTCCGCGTCCTTGAACGTGCGCCGGACCGTCGCGACGTCCTTGAACGTGACCGTGCTGAGCCCGTCTGTCTTGACGGGCAGGTTCAGGAGGTCGTCGAGATCCTCGAAGACGCCCGGCACCTTCACGGCGAAGCGCCCGGCACCCGTGTCGAGCGCGCCGGCCGCGACGAGGCGGTTGTTGCGCGAGACGAAGTTGAAGATGTCCTCGTAGCTCAGGTTGTAGCTCTCGAGGCGTACCGGATCGACGATGACCTCGAGCAGCTCTTCGCGGTTGCCGACGATCTCGGCGTCGAGCACGCCGGGCAGCGCTTCGAGCGTGTCGCGCAGGTCGCGCGCGAGCGCGATCAGCGTGCGCTCCGGCACGTTGCCGTGGAGGTTCACGACGAGCACCGGGAAGAGCGCGATGTTGACTTCCTGCACGAATGGCTCGTCCGTGTCGTCCGGGAGCTCCGCCTTCGCGGTATCGACCTTCTCGCGCACGTCGAGGAGCGCCTGATCCGCGTCGAAGCCCGCGTCGAACTCGAGGATCAGCACGGCACTGCCCTCGCTCGCGGTCGCGCGCAGCTCCCGGAGGCCCTCGAGGTTGCGGAGCTCCGTCTCCATCGGCCGGATCAGCAAACGCTCGGCGTCCTCCGGCGAGATGCCCTCGTGCGTCAGGTTGACGTAGATGATCGGGATCGCGACGTCGGGCTCCGATTCCTTCGGGATCGCGATGTACGCGTAGAGCCCAGCGATCAGCAGGATCGCGAGCACGAGCAGGACCGGACGCGGTCGCCGGACGCAGGCTTCGATCAGCGTATGCATGCGCTACTGCCGTTCCTCGAATACCGGCTCGACGCGGTCGCCGACCGCGACGAAGCCCTGCCCGACCGTGATCACGACGGCTTCCTTCGGAAGCCCGGTGACCCAGACGCCGTCGCTCGCCGAGCGAAAGATCTCGACCTCGTGGAAGCGCACGACGCCGTTCTGGTCGACGGTCTTCACTCCAATGTTGCCGGCGTCGTCGAGCGTGAGCAGCGCCGGCGACAGGAAATGAGCCTCGGTCTCGCCGGCAGGCAGCCTGACCTCCGCGGTCATGCCGGCCGGGAACGCGTAATCCGGGTTCGGTATCGTGATCTCGATGCGGAACGTGCGCGTGTTCGCGTTCGCGACGGGCGACACGTAACGGACGATGCCGTCGATGATCGTTCCGTCGATGAGCTTGACTCGCCCAGGCGCGCCGACGGTGATCGCGCGGACGTCGCGCTCGCTGACGTCCCCGACCGCGAGCAGCGGATCGTTGTCGGCGATCATCGCGATCGAATCCCCGATGCCGACGTAGTCGCCGAGCTCGACGCTGCGCTCCTCGAGCACGCCGTCGAACGGCGCCGTGATGCGCGTCCGCGCGAGGTCGAGCCGCGCGGCCTCGAGCTCCGCCTCGGCCGCGGCAAGCTGCGCCTTCGCCTCGGCGATCTGGAGCTGCGCGACGAGCTGCTGACCCTCGAGCCGCATTGCCGCTTCGTATTGCTGGCGCCGATGCGCGAGCAGCGCCTCGGCCCGCGCGACCACGGCCTCGCGGTCGCGCACGTCGAGCCGAACGAGGCTCTCGCCTTCTGCGACGCGGGCGCCGCGCTCCGCGCCGAGCTCGACGACGCGGCCTTCGGTCTCGGCCTTGATCTCGACGACCCGGCCAGGCTCGGTCCGTCCGTTGACGACGACGTCGCGCACGATTTGCTCGGCGACCGACTTTCGAACGGTCACGCGCAAGCCGGCCGGTCGTGGCAGGGCGTCGGACCGCGCGGCGGCCGCGGAGCCGTTCGCCGACGCGGCCGCCGCTTCGTCGCGCGGACCCGCACCCGAGCCGACGACCATGCCGGTCAGCATCCACAGGACAACGGCCGCGGCGAGGGCAGTCGCCATCAGCGATGATTTGGAGAGCATCGGGCGCTTCATCATCGACCTTGGTATTGTTCGAGAGCTCGTGAAACCGCGACGTCGGCACCAGCAGATTGCATGCCAGGCGCCGATGCGACGTAAAGCGTTGAACCGAGGGAAGTCGCTTCGATCGTCCCCGCCGGCGCGGCCGACGTTAGTGGTCGTTTACACCACTAAATAGCGTGTCCGGCCATGGTCCGCAGGCGCTGATGCGGCGACGACATTCCCTTTGGAGATCATTCGGTTCCACGACGGTTCACCGCTTGCAATCGGACGCCCTGTCGGACGGCGGGGTGCCGCCGGATGCGGGCCGAGGGACCCGCTAGCTTACTCTCGTGGCGGCGTCGTGTCGATGATCGAAAGGGATGTCCGCGAAAAAGGTGTCAGACACCTTTTTCCCAGAGCAGCGTCTCGAGGTTGGGCTGCGCCTCCTGGAGAAAGGTGTCTGACACCTTTTTCGCTACCAGTCAGCGCCAGCGCCCGAGCGGCCGGTCCTCGACGACGACCGGGTTCGACAGCGTGCCGAGCCCTTCGATCGAGATCTCGATCGGCCCGGGCGTGTACTGCAGGTTCGCGTGGTGGATCGACTTGCGTCGCGCGCCCGGCTTGAACGCCGTGCCGAGCGAGATCACGTCGCCGGGCTCGAGGGTCTGGAACTGGCTGATGAAGCTCAAGACCTGCGCGACTTTGTAGTTGTAGTAACGGGTGCTGTCCTCGGCGATCGTCTCGCCGCCCGCCTTGCAGACGACGGCGAGATTGTCCGGGTCGCGGATCTCGTCGCGCGTGACGAGCCACGGGCCGATCGCGCCGAACGTGTCGCTGCCTTTGTAGCGTCCGGCGTAGGAGAGATGCTGCTCGACCCGCTCGGTCTTCTCCGGATCCTCCTTGCTCGCGTAGACCGCGTAGTAATGGAACCGGTCCTCGGCGCGCATGCCGTTGCTCGTGACGTCGTTGAAGATCGTGTAGCCGAAAACCGCGTCGAGCGCGTTCTCGAAGTCGACGTCGCGCGTGCGCGTGCCGATCACGACCGCGAGCTCGGGCTCCGGATGCACACTGCCGTAGTAGGGCCTGATGCGGATAGGCTCGAGATGCCCGATGAGGCACGACGACGGCTTCAGGAAGAACGCCGGATGATCCGGCGCGCTGATCTTGCGCTCGTTGCTCGCCGAGTTGTTCATCGCGACCGCGCAGATCTTGCCGGGGCGACGCACCGGCGGATGCCACGTCACGTCGTCCGCGAAAATGGTACGGACGAGGTCGGGCTCCGAACGCGCGCGCTCGAGCGCGGCGGCGAGCGCTGCAAAACGAGCGTCCGAGAACGCGATCACGTCGAGCATGTCGCGCGGCGGTTCTGCACGAACGACGTCGCCCGGTCCGTGCGCCTGATCCGCGTCCGCGATGCGGGCGAGGTCTGCGACGTCGACGAGACGTCCTGCATCGAGCTCGGCGGCGACGAGGTCGCGGCCGTCGTAGCGAATGCTCGCAAGCTTCATCGGTCCTGCTCCGGTCGTGAATCGTCAACGATGCGTCGGCATCGTGAATTCGGGACCCTTCGTGCTCGTGTCGGGCCAGCGCTGCATCACGGATTTATAGCGCGTGTAGAAGCGGACGCCTTCTTCTCCATAAATGTGATGGTCGCCGAAAAGACTCCGCTTCCAGCCGCCGAACGAATGGAACGCGGTCGGGACCGGGATCGGCACGTTGATGCCGACCATCCCCGCGCGCACGCGCCGCGCGAACTCGCGCGCGGTGCGTCCGTCCGACGTGTAGCACGACACACCGTTGCCGAGCTCGTGCCGGTCGATCAGCTCGAGCGCCGACTGGAAATTCCGCACTCTGACGACGGAGAGCACCGGGCCGAAGATTTCCTCGCGATAGATGCGCATCGCGGGCGTGACGTGATCGAACAGGCACGGCCCTAGGAAGAAGCCGCGCTCGCTGCCCGGCACGACGAGGTCGCGGCCGTCGACGACGAGTGTCGCGCCTTCGCGCACACCCGACTCGACGTAGTCGACCACGCGGCGGCGATGCGCGTCCGTGATCAGCGGACCCATGTCGACGGGCGGTGTCGAGGCCCCGTCGCCGATGCGCAGGCGGCCGACGCGCTCGCGGAGCTTGTCGACGAGCGCGTCGCCGATCGCGCCGACCGCGACCGCGACGGAGACGGCCATGCAGCGCTCGCCGGCAGAGCCGTAACCCGCGCCGACCAGCGCGTCCGCGGCCTGGTCGAGGTCCGCGTCGGGCATCACGACGAGGTGGTTCTTCGCGCCGCCGAGCGCCTGCACGCGCTTGCCGTTCGACGCGCCGCGCGCATAGACCTCCGCGGCGACCGGCGTCGAGCCGACGAAGCTGATCGCGGCGACGTCCGGGTGCGCGAGCAGCGCCTCGACGGCCTCGCGGTCGCCGTGCACGACGTTCAGCACGCCGTCGGGCAGTCCCGCTTCCTCGAGCAGCGCGACGAGCCGGCCCGCGGCGCTCGGCACGCGCTCGCTCGGCTTCAGCACGAACGTGTTGCCGCACGCGATCGCGATCGGAAACATCCAGAGCGGCACCATCGCCGGGAAGTTGAACGGCGTGATGCCGACGCAGACGCCGAGCGGTTGGCGCAGCGAGAAGTTGTCGATGTTGCCGCCGACGTTCTCCGCGTGTCGGCCCTGCAAGAGCTGCGGCACGCCGCACGCGAACTCGACGACCTCGATGCCGCGATCGACCTCGCCGCGGGCGTCGGCGAGCGTCTTGCCGTGCTCGCGCGTGATGATCTCGGCGAGCGCTTCGCGGTGCTGCTCGAGGAGGCCCTTGAAGCGGAACAGCACGCGCGCGCGGCGCGGCGCCGGTGTCTCGCTCCACGCCGGAAACGCGGCGACGGCCGCGCGCACCGCGCGGTCGGCGAGCGCGGCGTCCGCGAGCGGGACCTCGGCAATCGGCTCGCCGCTCGCGGGATTGAACACGATGCCGCGGCGCGAGCCCGCCTCCAAGCGCTCCCCGGCGATCACGTGGCTCACGATCGGCAAGCCGACCGGTTGTGTGGACGCAGACATAGGCAAACTTTACCGGAAATCGGCGTCAGAGCCCTTTTCTCGATGGAATTGGCAGGCACACCGATTGGGCCTGCAGCCGGTTTGGAAATCGGGGCGGTGCGGAAATTGGGGTCAGAGCCCGTTTACTCGGTCTAAGGGCTCTGACCCCAACTTCAGGCGCTCTGACACCGGCGGGGAAGCCCCCTTAGACTCGGTAAAAGGGCTCTGACCCCGACTATGCGGAGACGGCTTCGGGCTTCTTGCGCCGCCGCTCGTGCTCGCGCAAAAGCTTCTTGCGCAGTCGAATGCTCTTCGGCGTGATCTCGACGAGCTCGTCGTCGTCGATGAACTCGAGCGCCTGCTCGAGCGAGAAACGGATCGGCGGCGTCAGCAGGATGTTCTCGTCCGAGCCCGCTGCACGGATGTTCGTGAGCTGCTTGCCCTTCGTCGGGTTGACCGGCAGGTCGTTGCCGCGGCTGTGGATGCCGACGATCATGCCCTCGTAGACCTCGTCGCCGTGACCGATGAAGAGCGCGCCCCGCTCCTGCAGGTTGAACAGCGCGTAGGCCGCGGCCTTGCCGGTGATCATCGATACGAGCACGCCGTTGTTGCGCTGGCCGATCTCGCCCGCCACGCGCGGCGCGTACCGGTCGAACACGTGATAGAGGAGGCCGGTGCCGGCCGTGACGGTCAGGTACTCCGTCCTGAAGCCGATCAGGCCCCTCGCCGGAATGCGGTACTCGAGGCGCATCCGCCCGCGCCCGTCCGGGATCATGTTCAACAGCTCGCCGCGGCGCTCCGCGAGCCGGCTCATCACCGCGCCCTGATACTCCTCCGCGAAGTCGACCGTGACGAGCTCCCACGGCTCGTGGATCACGCCGTCGATCCGGCGCTCGATCACGGCCGGCCGCGAGACGGCGAGCTCGTAGCCTTCGCGCCGCATCGTCTCGATCAGCACGGCCAGATGCAGCTCGCCGCGGCCCGACACTCGAAACTTGTCCGCGTCCTCGGTAGCCTCGACGCGCAGCGCGACGTTGTGCTTCACCTCCTGCTCGAGGCGCGCGCGGATCTGCCGGCTCGTGAGGTACTTGCCTTCGCGTCCGGCGAACGGCGACTTGTTGACCTCGAACGTCATCGTGATCGTCGGCTCGTCGATCTCGAGCTGCGGCAGACCGTCCGGATGGCCGCGCGCGCAGACCGTGTCCGAGATGCCGAGATCGTCGATGCCGCTGAACACGACGATGTCGCCGGCGGCAGCCGACTCGACCGGCTTTCGCTCGAGGCCTTCGAAGCCGTAAAGCTCGCCGAGCTGCGCGTTCTCGACGCGGCCGTCGCGCCGCACGAGCGTGATCGGCGAGTTCGGCTTCGCGACGCCGCGCGTGATGCGGCCGATGCCGAGCACGCCGACGTACGAGTTGTAGTCGAGGCTCGAGACCTGGAGCTGCAGCGGTCCGTCGATCGACACCTGCGGCGGCGGCACGTGCTTCACGATCGCCTCGAGGAGCGGCGTCATGTCGCCGCCGCGGACGTCCGGATCGAGCCCGGCATAGCCCTTCAGCGCGGACGCGTAGACGACCGGAAAGTCGAGCTGCGCGTCGCTCGCGCCGAGCCGGTCGAACAGATCGAACGTCTGGTCGAGCACCCAGCCGGGACGCGCGCCGTCGCGGTCGATCTTGTTGATCACGACGAGCGGCGTGAAGCCGCGCTTGAACGCCTTCTGAGTGACGAACCGGGTCTGCGGCATCGGCCCGTCGACCGCGTCGACGAGGAGCAGCACGCCGTCGACCATCGACAGCACGCGCTCGACCTCGCCCCCGAAATCGGCGTGCCCGGGCGTGTCGACGATGTTGATGCGCCAGTCGCCCCAACGGATCGCGGTGTTCTTCGCGAGAATCGTGATGCCGCGCTCGCGCTCGAGATCGTTCGAGTCCATGACGCGCTCGGGCAGCACGACGCGCTGATCGATCGTGCCGGACTGCTGCAGCAGCTTGTCGACCAGCGTCGTCTTGCCGTGGTCGACATGGGCGATGATCGCAATGTTGCGAAGGCGGGCGGTGGCGTCCATTCGAGCGGGGTTCGTGGGGAAGGTCGCGCATTATAGAGTGGCGCCGGGCAAAAGAGTTGCGGCGGGCACACAAAGGGACGCGATCGATACCAGGAATTGGAATGCGCCTATCCCGCCGGGGCGACCGCCCGTACACTCGATGGAGCGCTCGCGACCACGGATCGTGCGCACGCGGGACCGGCCGGCGCCGGAGCACGCGTTGGGACCGGCAGGGCGCCGTAAGTGCCCGTCGACGCGTCCTCCTATGATCGCACGGACGCCATGCGAGGGAACGCACCCGCGGCTCGGCCGTGTTAGCGAGGGAGATCGTTGAGTTCCCGATGGCCCGACTGACCGTCATTCCCGGAGGTCGATCGACCGTAGAGCGATTCGAGGCGCTGATCGGCCGGCATTACCAGCTCCTCTATCGGACGGCCTATCGGTTCACGAGGTCCGTCCATGACGCCGAGGATCTGGTCCAGGAGGTCTGCGCTCGGGCCTACGCGAGGCTCGACGAGGTGGAGCAGCTGGACCAGCCGCACAGCTGGCTCCTGTGCGTGATGCGCAGGATCTTCATCGACCAGCTGCGCCGCTTCGATCGGTCGCACGTCGAGTCGCTCGACGTGCACGATGCCGCCACGTTCGCTGCCGACGGGCCGGAGCCTCCCGAGCAGACGGAAGCGGCGCTGTGGTCCCGGCGGCTCGACCGAGCATGGCGGCACCTCGACGAGGATCAGCGCTCGCTCCTCGCGATGCACGACATCGAGGGATATACGCTCGCCGAGCTGATGGAGATCACGGGGCTCAAGGAAGGCACGCTCAAGTCGCGGCTGCATCGCGCGCGGGCCCGGCTCGGTAAGTTGCTGCGCCACGAGGAGGGTACCCGACGGTCGATGACGACCGGTGCGGGAGGACGGAAATGAAGTGTGACGACGTTCAATCGCTGCTGATCGACGGATGCGGCGCCGGCAATGCCGCCGCGCGGCGGGAAGCGATGGAGCACCTCGTCGAGTGCGAGTCGTGCCGGGACGCGCAGCTCGCGGCCGGCATGCTGCGGGCCGAGCGGGGGCGTCCGATTCCGCCACCGCCACACGGTGCGCTCGAGCGGGCGATCGCGGCCGCGACGCGCGCCGCGCGGCCCGTGCCGCCACCGCCCGCCCGCGCGCCGCTGCGCAACGGATTCTGGGCAGGTCTCGCGGTCGGCAGCGGCGCGATGGCCGCGGCGGCGGCCATCGCCTGGGCTTTGCTCGTTCCCGGCTACACGCCGACGATCCCGGAGCTCGAGGCCGCGACGACGCCGCAGGTCACGCTCGCGTTGTACGAGCCGCACGACGTCAACATCGCCGTCGATACGCCGTCGCCGCTGGCTGACGCCGAGATCCGCGTCGTGCTGACCGGCGCGATCGAGCTCGACGGCTTCGCGAATCAGCGGGAGCTCCGATGGCGCACGAACCTCGACGCGGGCGCGAATCAGCTCACGTTGCCGATCATCGCGACCGGCACCGGCGGAGGACAGCTGCTCGTCGAGGTGCATCACGGGCAGAAGCGACGCACGTTCGTCGTCGACGTGCGCGCGTGACTCGATTGGCGATTTCGAAATCTGGAACGGGCGCGGCGGTTCGAATGAATTTCGTGGACGTGATCTCGAGGCGAGTCGGCGCGGTTGCGGCGGTGCTCGTTGTGGGCGCGTCCGCGACCTCCGCCGTCGCGCAGGAAGACCGTGCGCCCGACGTCGATAACCTCGAGGTCACGATGCGGCTGCTGCCGGAGGGCGCGACCCGGCCAGACGCGGTCACGCGAGTGATCGAGCTGCCCGAGGCGCTGCGCTCGCGGCTCGCCGACGAGGCAATCGGCGCCACGTCCGATGCGGATGACCCGCAACGGGGGGCGGCCGCGGATCTCGCCGGGCGATCGGGAGACGCGCTGCCGCGGCGGGACGATGCCGTGAGCCCCGACTTCAACGAAGTGGCCCGGACGGCGATCGAGCGTGCGCGCGAGCTCGGACAGGGCAGCGCCGCGGCGAGCCCCGCTGCCGCGGCGCCATCCGGAGACGGGGCTGCGGGCGGCCGGGATGCGGTCGCGGCGGCGGCCGCGGAGCCCCGCGACGCGCCGCCCGCCCAAAGCGATGCCGCCCCCGGCGCTCGCGACGCGGCCGCGGGTGCCCGCGACGCGGCCGGCGGAGCGCGCGACGCGGCCGGAGCGCGCGACACGGCCGGCAGTGCGCGCGGCGACCTTGCCGACACGGCCCGCGGAAGGGCTCGCGACGCGGCCGCCGAGGTCCGCGAGAGCGAACGGGAGCTCGCGGATCGCGCACGCGATGCCCGAGAAGACGCCGCCCGCGGGCGCATGGATCGGCCCGCACGGGCGGAGCCCGACCGACCCGACGTTCCGGAGCGCCCCGAGCCCGGTCGCGGGCGACCGGAGCGGCCTTGATACGCGCACCCGCCCTCCGTCCCGGTCCGACGAAACCCGCCTGTCCGTAACGAGCCTCCGTTAGGCGTCGCATCGCGGCGACGCCGGCCGGCGACGGCCGGTTCCTTGCATATCCGATGACCGTACCCGGCTCACGCCGGGGCCGCGCTGCCGCCCGATTGCGGCCGAGAGGCGGCGAACGGTCCTGCACGAAAGCGGCGACGCCGGCAACTCGAACCTAGAACGATCGGATGACGCCCATGAACGTACGCTCGAAGCTCGCGTTCGTCGCCGCGATGGCCGTCGCCGCGTCCGCGGTCGGCCGTGCGGCGCCGAGCGATCCCAGCACGCATTTCGATGCGGGCAGCAAGGCCTTCTCGTCCGGTGACTACGCGGCCGCCGCCGCCGCGTTCGAGGCGGCCCGCGAGGCGGGCATGACCGGTCCCGCCGTCGAATACAACGCCGGCGTGAGCTACTACCGGCTCGGGGATTATTCCCGCGCCGAGGATTCTTTCCGCGACCTCGCGCGGAGCTACCCTCAGATGAGCGCGCTCGCCGAGTACAACCTGGGCCTCGCGCTCACGAAGCAGAAGCGCTTCGACGAGGCGCGCGCCGCATTCGAGCGTGCGCGTGACGCCGGCGATCCGACGATCGCCGCGCTCGCGGCGGCGATGCTCGACCGCACGGCCGAGTCGTCGGGGTCGTTGCCCGGCCCGGAGTGGGTCAAGCTGCTCGACTTCGCCGTCGGCTACGACGACAACGTCGCGCTCCTCGAGGAATCGAGCCTGCCCGCGGGTCTCTCGACGGAGAGCCGGCTGCTCGAGGCGTTCGGTCTCATCAGCGGCCGTGTGGGTCCGCGTAACGCGATGCGGGTCGACGCGAGCGCATACGTCGTTCGCTACGCCGACGCGCCGGATTTCGATCAGGACGCGTTTCGGCTCGGCTTCGCGTATCTATGGGAGGCCGGCGACTGGCGACTCGACGCGGGCTCGTACTACGACTACGGCGTGCTCGCGGGCAAGGGCTTCGAGCGCAGGATAGGCGCGCGGCTCGCCGCACACTATCCGATCGGCGACGGGGCGCTGATGTCGTTCGGATACGTGCACGACGACGTCGGCAACGTGTCCTCGGATTTCGCCTTCGTCGAGGGCACGCGCGATCGCATCAGCGTCGGCTTCGAGCAGCGCGGGCAGTACGGGAAGCTCGCCCTCGGCTACGCGCGCGAGCGCAACGATCGCGTCGGTCCGAACGTGTCGCCGAGCCGGCACGAGATCTTCGCGGGCTACGAGCACGCGCTGACGCCGGACTGGTCGGTCGAGATCGAGGGGCTATTGCGGATGAGCCGGTACGATCGCATGGCCGAGCCGCGCGACGAGGATCTGTCGCAGCTCCGGCTCGCCGCGACGCGAGAGTTCGTGTCCGGCTGGCAACTCCTCGGCGAGTACCGGATCGCGGAGAATTCCTCCGACGTCGACCTGTTCTCCTACGATCGGAACAGGCTCGTCCTCAGCCTGAACAGGCTCTTCTGAACACCGTTCGCGCGCGTCGGCCCCGCCGACGTGCGCGGCCGCTGTAGTTGCGTCTAGCATGACGGGCATCGATACGCCGCGTGCTCGTCCATGTCGCCCGGCGTCGCGCCGCGTTCGCTCGCGCATCCAGAGGGAAATGAAGATGGCCAAGCTCGTAGAGGGCGATCTTGGGATCGCGATTCATCGGCTAAAGGCCGAGCACGACGGGGAGATCGAAGTTGCAGGCCCTAGCTTGGCTCGAAGCCTCAGCGACCTGGGTTTGATCGATGAGTATCGAATCTACCTGCATCCCGTCGTGCTCGGTCAAGGCAAGTCATATTTCGCCGGACCGCGCCCGCCGCTCCGTCTCCTGGCTCATGATCGGGTCGACGAGAACGTGATCAGGCTGACGTACGTTCCTGCTTGAGCGGCGTCAGGGCGCGCGCGAAGCGCGCCGGCCGCCGTTCGCCTTCGTTCTTGTCGCGCTTCGGCGACGTCTCTCGGCTGAAAGTCACCAAAAAACGGCGCTTCTTCACATGAATTTGTTGCAGGTGTGCAACCATCCGATCGTTTCATGCCAAGTTGCGACGCCGTTCACTCTTGCCGCGCGCCGCCGAACTTAGCATGCGCTCCATTCGCCGAGGACGGCGATCGATTGGAGCAAGGGCATGCGGTTCGGTCTGAAGCCGCAGGTCGATCTCGTCGGCGAGCTCGCCTGGGTGAACTACGAGGTCGACACGGCCTTGGGCGACGCCGAGGACGACGGCCTCGGTGTCGGCCTCGGTCTGCGCGGCCGAGTGCACGACTCGTTCGAGCTGCAAGGCGGTCTTCGTTACGTCGACCTCGACGACTCCGATACGTTCCTGTCGCTCGCCGGCCGCTGGTACTTCACCAGCACGGTCGCGGCGGGCTTCGGGCTTTCGTTCAACGACGACATCACCGGCTGGAACCTCAACCTCCGCGCCGAGTTCGGTAACTGAGGACCTCCACCCCGCCGCCGACGGCAAATTCCGCGAGCCCGAGGCGGCAGCTATAGAGCTTCGGTCGCACGTTTGCGAGGGCGGCCCGCACGCCGCCCTCGCACTTTCCTCGCCGACTCTGTTATCGTACGCGCCGTTCGGGCACGCTTCGGTCCGTGCCTCGCTTCTCGCGGTTTCCCATCCGGTTAGCCTCGATATCCACCTTCCTTTGGGCCCAAGCCTCGACCGAGGCCGGAAGTTCCGGACGGCCGCCCTGAGTATCTGAAAAACATGCATTCCTTCGAATCGCTCGGCTTGTCGGCCGAGCTTCTGCGTGCCGTTGCCGAGCAAGGGTACAGTCATCCGACACCGATTCAGCGCGAAGCCATTCCGCTGATCCTCGAGGGCCGCGATTTGCTTGCACGCGCTCAAACGGGCACGGGCAAGACCGCAGGCTTCACGCTGCCGATGCTGCAGCGGCTCGCGGTCGCTGCGCCGACGGCGGGCAGGCGGCGGGTGCGAGCGCTGGTGCTGACTCCGACCCGGGAGCTGGCGGCGCAGGTCGCCGCGAGCGTCGCGGCATACGGCGCTTACCTGCCGCTTCGCTCGATCGCCGTGTTCGGCGGCGTGAACATCAGGCCGCAGATCGCGCAGCTCGACAGGGGCGCGGATATCGTCATCGCGACGCCCGGAAGGCTGCTCGATCACGCACGTCAGAGGACGATCGATCTGCGGTCGATCGAGATCTTCGTCCTCGACGAGGCGGACCGGATGCTCGACATGGGCTTCATCCACGCGATCAAGCAAGTGCTGAAGCTTCTACCCGAGCGCAAGCAAAGCCTCATGTTCTCCGCAACTTTCTCCCGCGACATCGAGCGGCTCGCGACGAGCTTGCTGCGTGCACCGGCCGAAGTCGCGGTCGCCGCGCAGAACGCGCCGGCGGAGCGCGTCGAGCATCGCGTTCATCCCGTCGATGCGGGGCGCAAGCGGCACCTTCTGTCGCATCTGATCTCGACCGGGAACTGGAGGCAGGTGCTGGTGTTCACGCGCACGAAGCACGGCGCGAACCGGCTGGCCCGCCAGCTCGAGCAGGACGGGCTCACCGCTGCCGCGATCCACGGCAACAAGAGTCAGGCGGCACGCACGCGTGCGCTCGCGGATTTCAAGACCGGCAACGTCCGAGTGCTCGTGGCGACCGATATCGCGGCGCGCGGTCTCGACATCGAGCAATTGCCGTACGTCGTGAATTACGAGCTGCCTCACGTGCCGGAAGACTACGTGCACCGGATCGGTCGTACGGGACGCGCCGGCAACGCCGGTCACGCCGTGTCGCTCGTCTGCGCCGAGGAGAAGTCGCTGCTCGCCGGCATCGAGTCGCTGTTGCGGCAGCGGCTCGAGCAGGTGCCGGTTGCGGGCTTCGAAGCAATGCCGAGGAACGGCGTGGGCCAGCGACCCCGCCGCGTTCCCGGCGCAGTGGACAAGCCGCAGGCGCATAGATCGCGAGCGCGGCCCATGCGCAGATGCGCTAGCCGCCCTCCCAACTGACGATGGCAGCGGTTCTTGTGGCTTCGCTGCTGGCATAATGGCGCCTCGTACCGTTGCGCTGTCTCAGGACGCCTTCAAGTCAAAGGGGGAACGAGAAGTGGAAACGTCTGTACAACGGCCCGGTCTTCTCGCGTCGCTCGCACTCTTGTTCGGCGCACAGTCCGAAGCCTTGGCGCAAGCAGCGCCTGCGGCGCGGCCGGCGCTCGAGGAGATCGTCGTCACGGCGCGCCGGCGGGCGGAGGATTTGCAGACGGTGCCCGTTGCCGTCACCGCGCTCACGGCCGAGGCTCTCGAGCGCCGACAGATTCAGGCGACGACCGAGCTCGACCGTGTGACGCCGAGCTTGCAGTTCACGAGTTACGGCCAGCTCTCCGGAAATAACTCGGCGGCGGTCGTCTTCATTCGCGGAGTCGGTCAGCTCGATCCGACGCCGGCCGTCGACCCGGGGGTCGGCATCTACATCGACGACGTTTACATGGGCCGCGCAGTCGGCGGCGCAATGGACTTCTTCGACGTCGACAACATCCAGGTGCTGCGCGGGCCGCAGGGAACGCTTTTCGGCCGCAACACGATCGGCGGCGCCGTGCTGATCAACACCGTCCTCCCCGGCGACGAGCGGGAAGCGACGTTGCGTGCCCGCGTGGGCGAGGACAACCTGCGTGAAGTATTCGGTGCGGTCACGCTGCCGTTCAGCGACCGAGCGTCCGTGAGACTGGCCGGTGGGGCGCGCCAACGCGACGGCTATGTGACTCGCGTGTTCGACGGCCAGGATCTCGGCGATGACGACGTCGTTTCGCTCAACGCGTCGCTACGCTGGGACATCTCCGATTCGCTCGAGATGATCGTGCGTGCCGACTACTCGAGAGAGGACGAGAACGGCTCGCCGTTCGTCTTCAAAGGCATCAACACGAGCGCGCCGGTGGCGGCCATCGCCAGCGTAGGGGCGGGCTGCCCCGGCGCGACGATTCCGTTCGCTCCGCTCGCGCCCGGCGATCCCCGCTTGGGCCCTCCGTCCGTTCCGGAGACGGCGACGGCGGATCCGCGATGCGCGAACAACGCGTGGAACCTGGGGCCCTATACGAACGGCGGCAACGCGCCGGTCGAGAGCACGTTCGACGTCAGGGGTGCGTCGGTCACTCTGAACTGGGATATCAGCGACCGTTTCACGCTGCATTCGATCTCCGCGTATCGCAACTCGGATTGGACCGGCATCCGCGATGCGGACAATACGCCTCTGACGCTGATCACGACCGACTACACGAGCGAATCCACGCAAACCAGCCAGGAAGTTCGCCTGGACTATAGCGGCGAGCGCGTCAACGGTGTCGTCGGCGTCTACTACTTCGACGAAGACACGGATGACCACGTCACCGTGCCTTTGGCCTTCCCGCCTTCACCGCCGGTGATCGCGTCGCTGCTCTCCGGCGGACCCGGTTCGCGCGATCTGCAGTTCGTGAACCTGACGACGGAATCGATCGCCGTCTTCACGGAGTGGACCTACGACGCTACCGATGCGTTGAGCGTGAGCGCGGGCGTTCGCTACACGGAAGACGATAAGTCGATGCAGGGCTACATCTGGAACATCTTCCCCGCGACGGACCCCGATCCGAGCCCGCTGCCGACGCTCGCGATTCCTGACGGAGGGCCGCTATTCATCTATCCGGACGGCTTCAACGAGACCTTCGACAAGGTCACCGGCTCCGCGAGCATCAGGTACACGTTCGACAACGGCTGGATGGTCTACGGGAGCTACTCGAGCAGCTTCAAGTCGGGCGGCTTCAATCAGCGCTTCAACGCACCGCCCGAGGGATTCGTGCCGTTGCCGTTCGCGGAGGAAACGGTCGACTCGATCGAGCTCGGCTTCAAGGCCGATATCACCGATACCTTCAGGCTGAACGGCGCGATCTTCTCGTCGGACTACGACGATATTCAGCTCATCTACCGGCAGGGCGTCGTGCCGCTGCTCTTCAACGCCGGCAGGGCGACGATCGACGGCGCCGAGCTCGAGTTCCAGTTCGTGCCGAACGATCGGCTGATCCTCGAAGGCGGACTGAGCTATCTCGACGACGAGATCAAGGACATCACCGAAGTTCCGGGCGCGACCGCCACGATCACGCCGGACAACACGCTTCCGTTCACTCCGGAGCTGCAGGGAAACGTCGGCATCGGATACCGGTTCCCGCTGAACAACGGGTGGAGCCTGATACCGCGTCTCGACGTTTCCTACACCGACGAGCAGTACTTCGATGCCGGTAACACGGAGATCACCGCCCAGCAAGAGTCCGTGACGGTGACGAACCTCTCGATCGTGCTCGACAGCGGCAACCGCTGGAGGGCCACGCTTCTCGTCGAGAACCTGACCGACGAGCTCTACCCCGTGCAGGGCAATGCGTCACTCGCGACGCTCGGATACGCGGAGATCATCTATGCGCGCGGAAGGAACGTGCAGGCTGGCGTGAGCTACCGCTTCTGAGGCGAATCGATGCCGGGCTCCTTGCGCCGCGGTTGCGTCTATCATTGCGGGCATCGGTCCGCCGGAGAAGAACGATGATCCGCCTGCATTCGACGATGCAATCCATCAACGGCTACAAGGTGCGGCTTTTGTTGTCGATTCTCGACGTTCCGTTCGAGCTCGTCGACATCGACATGTACGGCGGCGAGCACAAGCGCGAGCCGTTCCTGTCGCTGAACCCGTTCGGCCAGATGCCGGCGATGCAGGACAACGGCTTCACGATCGCCGACTCGCACGCGTGCCTCGTCTACATCGCGCGCAAGTACGATCCGCGCGGGACGTGGCTCCCCATCGACGCGGAGGGCGCGGCAAAGGTCGCCGAGTGGATGTCGAAGTCCGCGAACGAGATTCACCACGGGCCCTGGCTCAAGCGCGCGAAGATCCGCCGGCCCGACGCGATCAAGACGCCGGACGAAGAGATCGACGCGCGCTGCGACTACATCCTCGCGCTGATGGACAAGCACCTCGAGCGGCGCGACTGGCTCGCGCGCGAGCATCCGACGATCGCCGACGTATCGATCTTCGGGCCGGTGTCGATGCTGAAGGTCTCGGGCTACGACACGGACAAGTGGCCGGCGGTCACGCGCTGGCTCGACCGCGTGCGAGCGCTGCCGCGCGCGATCGACATCGACGGCCAACCGTTCGCATGACGCTCAGAACGAGCGCTTCGTCTCGATCGTCAGCTGCCATCCGTCGACGCCGTCCCGGTGGCGGAGCGGCGTCGCGAGATCGATGTGCACGACCTGCCGGCTGCTCGAGCGCGGCGACGTGAGGCGGAACCCCGCGCCGATGTTCGCGAGCGTGCCGACCGGCTCGGCGGCGCGCGGATCGCTGCCCCAGACGCGGCCGACGTCGAAGAACACCGCGTAGCCGAATCGGAACAGACGCAGCGGATACCACTCGGTGAAGAACCGCTGCTCGAGCGTCAGCACCGCGCTGTGCTCGCCGCTCTGGTACCGCAGCGGATAGCCGCGGAGCCCGTTGTCGCCGCCGAGCAGCACCTGAACCTCCGGATCGAGCCGCCGCGACGTGGTGGCATACAAGCTCGCGAGAAACAGGTGATGCTCGAGGTTGCGGTGGTAGTAGCGCGCGCCGAGCGAGAGGATCGCGTTGCGCGTCTCGCCGCTCTCGCGGCGCCCTGCCAGCGCCGAGTCGAGCAGAAACAGCTGCCCACGTCCCGGCTCCCAACCCTTCGACGCGGTGACCTCGAGCAGCGTCGCGCGCCGATCCGCGCCGAAGGATTCGGACGCGAAGCCGAGCTTCGCCTTCACGTTGAGCCCGAGCGGCACGTCCTCGGTTCGCCCGATGTCGTTCAGCTCGGTCATCACGCGGAAGTCGTCCTCGATCAGCTGAAAGCCGATCCACGGATAGACGAGCTTGCGGTCGGGCGGGAGCAGCAGCGGGTCCGGCACGTCCGGCGCGACGCCGAACTCGTGCTCGTCGTACGTGATGCCCGCGAGCCAGCGCAGCGCGCGGTCGCCGCGCAGGCCCCGCGACCAGCCGCCTTCGACCGAGAACGCCCGGCGCTCGTGGCGGAACTCGTCGATCGTCTCGCCGAGGTCGTAGATCTTCTCGATTCGCTCGTCGTCGAGCACGAGGCCCGCGACGGACCAGCGCGTATCGAGCGCGAAGAACGGCCGCCCGGCGCCGAGCGATATCCGATCGCCGTCGCTCGTGTTCGCGAACACGAGGTCGAGCCGCGCCCGGCTGCCGCGCACGTTCGGGTCGGAGTACCCGAAGAAGGCTTCGTCCCGATCGACGTCCGTCGAGTACGAGACGGTCAAACCCTTCCCGGTCCCGAACAAATTGCTTTCCTCCACGCCGATCCCGAACTCGTTCTCGCCGCCGTTGCGGCCGAGCTCGATCTCGGGCGAAAGCGACCACCCGTCGCGAGCGACGACGCGGACGTCGACGGTGTTGGATTCCTCGTGGTACGCGCTCGGCTCGACGCTTGCCTCGACGAGGAAGTCGCGGCTGCGCAACAAACGTGCGGACTCGGCGAGGAGGCGCGGCTCGAAACGGTCACCGGGCTTGAAGAGCAGCACGCTCTCGACGACGTTCTCGCGCGTCGTGACGTGCATGCGGTTCGCCCAGCGGTAGAGCCGCTTGTCCTCGTCGGGGTTGGACGTATCGAAAACGTTCTGGACCTCGATGTCGATCCGGCCGATCCGCGCGCCGCGGCGGACGAGCTCCTCGAGCAACGATTCGTCGCTGCTTCCCTCCGCCACGGGCGCGCGGTCGACCTGCGCAGCCACCGGCGGCGCGCCGAGCGCGAGGCACGTGGCGGCGGCGGCGAGCGCGACCGGCCGACGCTTGAGATGGCGACCGAAGGGTGGCATCGCGGCGACGTGGAGCCCCGAGTAGGGGGGCGATGTGCCGACGATAGCACGGGTACGCGGCGACGCGAGCTGCACCGCGCCACGTCAGCCGGGGTTGTCGCTCCTCCGCAACACTAGCTGCGCAAGGGCGGCCGTCCGGCCGTCGGGATCGGTGACGAGCCCCTCTCGGTAGTAGCGGACCTCGTCGCCCTGGTTGCTCGCATCGAGCGCGAGGCGGAGCAGCTCGTTCGGCCGCATCCGAAAGGCCGGCGTCGACGGGCCGATCACGGGCTCGGGCCAGTCCAGATGCTCCTCGACGATCAGGACGCCGCCCGGCACCAGGCGGCGCATGAGGGACGGTAACAGGCCTCGGTGCACGTAACGGACGACGAGGATCAGCGCGTACGGGCCGCCGGGTAAAGCGCGGTCCGGGTCCTCGTCGAGGTCCGCCTCGATGAACCGCGCCTCGAGGCCGCGCTCGGCCGCGCTGCCGCGGGCGCGCTCGAGCGCGGTCGACGAGATGTCGACGCCGTCGACCGCGCGGCCGAGCGACGCGAGATAGAGCGCGTTGCGGCCCGCGCCGCACGCGACGTCGAGCGCGGCGCCCGCGGGCGCGAGGTCGAGCCAGACGACGACGAGCGGCGTCGGGTGCACGCGCTCCGCGTACGCGCCTTCGCGGTAACGCCGCTCCCACTTCTCGCGCGAGGATTCCGTGCCGGTGCTCATGACGTCCGTATGGCCGTCCGCAAGACGTCGAGCCCGCAGAGCCGCGTCCAGGTTCTCGTCACAGCCGAATGACGATCTTGCCGAAGAAGTCGCCGTTCTCCATCAGATCGAAGGCGGCCGGCGCGTCCTCGAGCTCGAACACGCGATCGACGTGCGGCTTGATCCCGTGCTCCGCGATGAACGCGTTCAGCGCCTCGAAATCCGCGCGCGACCCGACGTAGATTCCGGTGACGCGCGCGCCGAGCGTCATCAGTGCGCCGACGGGAAGATTGGACGCGAAGCCCGACAGCCCGCCGATCAGCGCGATGTGGCCGTCGTAGCCGAGCGCTTGCACGGCCCGGGGCAGCGTGTCCTCGCCGCCGACCTCGAGCACGTGCTTCACGCCGGCGCCGCCCGTGAGCTCCCGCACGGTCCGCTGCCATTCCGGGTCCTTCCGGTAGTTCACGGTGGCGAACGCGCCGAGTGCCTTCGCCCGCTCGAGCTTCTCGTCGCTCGAGCTCGTGATGATCGGCCGCGCGCCGGCCGCGGCCGCGAGTTGCAGCCCGAGCGTCGACACGCCGCCGGTGCCTTCGAGCAGCACGAAGTCGGAGGCCTCGAGCCCGCCGTACTTGAAGAGCCCGACCCATGCCGTGACGCCTGCGCACGGCAGCGTGGCGGCCTCCTCGTAGGTCAGGTGATCCGGAATCGCGACGAGCGCGTCCTCGTGCGACACGATGACCTCGGAGAGCATGCCGCTCGCATTGCCGCCGCGCGCGGACGCATTGATCTCGGCCGAGCGGTCGCCGTCGATCCATTTCTCGAAGAAGATACCCGCGACGCGATCGCCGACCTCGAAGCGCGTGACGTTCGGGCCGACGGCGATGACCTCGCCGGCGCCGTCGGAGAGCGGTATGCCTCCTTCGGCGTTGCCGCCCGGCCCGTAGCGCGCGTTCAGCATCATCACGTCGCGCCGATTCAGCGACACGGCGTGCACGCGCACGAGAACCTCTCCCGGCCCGGCCTCGGGGCGCTCGACTTCCTTCAGCGCGAGGCGGTAACCATCGCCGTCTCGCTCGAACTGATACTGCCGAATCGTCTCCGCGCCCGCGCTCGCGACGAAACCCGCATGCGCGAGCGCCGCGGCGGCGAGCCAGGCGAAGCGGCGGGCCCTGCGGCCCATGGTCGATCGTTCAGCGGCGCGATGCATCGGTTCTCCTTCTTGTTCTCAGTTTCAGCACTCCGTCGTCGAGCTGCGACCAGTGCCACGGCTCGAACGCGAAGCCGAACGCGTTGCCGCGATCGTACGGCATGCGAAAGCCGAAGCGCGACGCGTTGTGCTCGAGCCAGAAGAACGCTTCGGACTCCGCGAAGGCCTCGGTCAGAGGCCGGCAGCCCGGCGTCGCGATATCGACGGCCTTGCCCGTATGGTGCTGGCTGTAGCCCGGCGCCGCATTCGTGCGGAGGATCTCTGCGATGTCGTCGCCGCGCTCGAGCTTCGCCCGGAACAACGCGATCTGCCGCGCGATGCTCCGGTAGCCCGACACGAGCAGCAGCCGCACGCCGTCCTCGGCGGCCGCGGCCTTCATGGCACGCCAGTCCCGCGCCGTGCGCGGCGCGAGCCGCTCCATCCGCCCGATGATGTTCGGCTCGACGTCCTCGAGCCGGTCCGCATCCGCGTATTGGGGAAGCGGCGGATCGATGCCGTATTCGGGCGGGATGCCGAGCTCGGCGAACCAGCTTGGCCTTCGGACCGTTCTTCGTCCCATCGGGAAGCGCCGCTCGCTGCTCGTTGCGGGGGGCCGGACGTCGCGCAGGGAGCGGGATCGACGGCCGACCGTGGACCGATCGTGGCTCGATTGTAGCCCGCCGGCGACGCCGGATCAGGAGCGTGCTCGTCCGGGGGAGGCTTGCCGCGCCGACTTGTATTACGGTAACGCCGCGCCGGCACGGAGGACCGGCGCAGGGGCGTGCGGGACGCGCCGCGTGCCCGGGTCGCAGAGGGAGGATGAAGTGGCTCGCGGAACCCCGCGCTCGCGCAAAGGCTCGAAGAAGATCGCGCGTTCCGGCTCGTGGCTCGGCCGGATCTTCGGCGCGCTCGGCGTGCTCGCGCTCGTGTGGATCGTCGCGACCGCGGCGCTCGTCGCGTCGCTGCGCTACGTCGATCCGCCCGTCACGGCGATGATGCTGCAGCAGACGCTGCCGCTCAGGGCGCAGAAGCACACGTGGGCGCCGCGCGGCTCGATCTCGGTCGAGGCCGCCCACGCGGTGATCGCGTCCGAGGACCAGCGCTTTCTCGTCCACAACGGGTTCGACGTCGAGCAGATCAAGCGCGCGGTCGAGACGTACCGCGCCGGCGGCAACCTGCGCGGCGCGTCGACGATCTCGCAGCAGGTCGCGAAGAACCTGTTCCTGTGGCCCGGCCGCAGCTTCGTGCGCAAGGGCATCGAGGCGTATTTCACGCTGCTGATCGAAGCGATGTGGTCGAAGGAGCGGATACTCGAGGTGTATTTGAACGTGGCCGAGCTCGGCGAAGGCATTTTCGGCGTGGAGGCGGCGGCGCAGGCGTATTTCGGCACGTCGGCGGCGGCCCTCGGCGCCGAGCAGGCCGCGCTCCTCGCGGCCGTGCTGCCCAATCCGAAGGTGCTGCGCGCCGATGCGCCGAGCGAGTACGTCCGGAGCCGGCAGGCGTGGATCCTCGGGCAGATGCGCAGGCTCCGCGCGGACGGCCACTATCGGGAGCTCGACTGGTGAGCGGCGGGCCCGCGGACGAGCGGCGCGGGGCACGCCGCGGCGCATCGCGCGCGCGGAGCGCTGCCCGCGTCGCCGACGCCGGTTCGCCGGTGCCGCTCGCGTGCGGCTTTCCTCCGGTCTCGTCGCCCGACGCGCGCGTGCTCGTGCTCGGCAGCCTGCCGGGCGAGAAGTCGATCGAGATGCAGCAGTACTACGCGCAGGCGCGGAACGCGTTCTGGCCGATCATGGGCGAGCTTTGCGGCGCATGGCCGTCGCTGCCGTATCCGCGGCGGCTCGAGCGTCTGCGCGCGGCGGGCATCGCGCTCTGGGACGTGCTCGCGGCCGGGGAGCGGCGCGGAAGCCTCGATTCGGCGATCGTGCCGTCGAGCATGGTCATCAACGATTTCGCGGCGTTTTTCGCCGCGCACCCGGGCATCCGTTTCGTGTCGTTCAACGGCTCGATGGCGGCGCAGCTCTTCGTGAAGCGCGTGCTGCCCACGCTGCCCGCGAAGTACGCAGCGCTGGAGATGACGCGTTTGCCGTCGACGAGCCCCGCGAACGCGTCGTACTCGTTCGAGCGCAAGCTCGCGGCGTGGACGGCGGCGCTCCGCGACAGGCTCGAATCAGCCTGACATCCCCGCCGAAAAATGTGTCAGACACCTTTTCCGAGGGAAAAAGGTGTCTGACACATTTCTCGGTCGGCGGCGCGGAGCTCGAGCTCGACGACGAGCCCGGGCCTGCGGTCGTACAGCGTCAGGCGCGCATCGTGCTGCTCGGCGACCGCCTTCACGAGCGCCAACCCCAAGCCGTTACCGGGCAGCGAGCGGGAGCGATCGAGCCGGGTGAAGCGCTCGAGCATCCGCTCCCGCTCGTCCGCGGGAATGCCGGGGCCGGTGTCGGCCACGCTCAGCAGGTAGGCATCGCCTCCCTTCGCGGCTTCGACGGCCACGTCGATGCGGCCACCTTCCGGCGTGTACTTGACGGCGTTGTCGAGCAGGTTGGTCAGCGCCTGCGCGAGCAGCTCGCGATCGCCGACGACGAACGCCTCGGCGGGCGTGACGCAGGAGAGCGCCAGGCGCCGCTCGTCCGCGGCGGCCTGATAGAGCTCGCAGACGTCGCGTGTGATGAGGCCGAGATCGACCGGCGCGAATGCGCTCTTGTACGCCCCCGACTCGATCCGCGCGATCCTGAGCAGCGCGTTGAACGTCGCGAGCAGCGCGTCCGCCTGCGCGACGCATTCCTCGAGCGTTTCGCGGCTCGGCGCGGGCTCGCGCGCGAGCGTCTCGAGGCGCGCCCGGAGGCGCGTCAGCGGCCCGCGCAGGTCGTGCGCCACGCTGTCACCGACGTGGCGCAACCCGGCCATCAGCTTCTCGATTTGATCGAGCATCGCGTTCACGTTCTCCGCGAGCTCGTCGTGCTCGTCGCCGCCGCCGGTGACGGGCACGCGCTCCTTCAGGTTGCCCGCGATGATCTGCCGCGTCGTGCGGTTGATCTGCGCGACGCGCCGCTGCGCGCTGAACCCGATCAGGATCCCGCCGAGCAGCGAGAGCCCCATCGTGAGCCCGAGGCCCCAGACCGACGCGCGGCGAAATACCGCGTTGATCTCCTCGAGCTCGCGGACGTCCCGCCCGACGAGCAGCCTGAAGCCGGGACCGACGCCGAGCACGAGCGCGCGCACGGGCGTGTAGCGCCCGCTCGCGTCGCGCTTCAGGAAGTCGACCCACTCGCCGCGCCGATCGAACTCCTCCGGCCAGTACGGAACGTTGCCCGCGATCGGGCGCAGCCCCGCATCGACGAGCAGGTACACGGAACGTCCCTCCGTGTCGCGCCGCACGCGCTCGTCGATGACGTTCGCGAGCCCGACGAGGCCGCGGCGCTCGGCCTGCTCGGCGAGGCCGCGGATCTCCGCCTCGATGATCTCCTCGGTTTGCCGTTCGAGGTATCCGAGCGTCGACCAGTAGATGAACGTGAAGAGCGCGAGCACGGACGCGCCGAAGAGCGCCATGTAGACGAGCGTGAGCTGGAAGACCGTCGTGCGGAAGAGGGCGGGAAGCCGCATGAGGTTCCCGGTCAGGGCCGCGTGTCGAGCCGGTAGCCGACGCCGCGCACCGTGTGCAGCAGCGGCGTCGCGAAGTCGCGGTCGATCTTCGCGCGCAGGCGGCTGATGTGCACGTCGATCACGTTCGTCTGCGGATCGAAGTGATAGTCCCAGACGCCCTCGAGCAGCATGGTCCGCGTGACGACCTGTCCCGCGTGGCGCATCAGGAACTCGAGAAGCTGGAACTCCCGCGGCTGCAGGTCGATCTTACGGTCGCCGCGATATACCTCGCGGCGCAAGAGGTCCATGCGCAGGTCTCCGACCTCGAGCACGGTCGGCGGCGCCGCGCCGGCCGACGCGGAGCGGCGGATCAACGCCTCGAGCCGCGCGTGAAGCTCGCTGAACGCGAACGGCTTGACGAGGTAATCGTCGCCGCCCGCCTTCAGGCCCTCGACGCGGTCGTCGACCTCGCCGAGCGCGCTCAGCACGAGCGCGGGCGTGCGGTTATTCGATGCGCGCAGCGTGCGGATCACGCTCAAGCCGTCGACGGCGGGCAGCATGCGGTCGACGATCAGCGCGTCGTAGCTCTCGGTCGCTGCGAGAAACAGGCCGTCCCGGCCGTTGTCGGCGTGATCGACGTTCCAGCCTGCCTCGGTCAGGCCTTTGCGGATGAAGGAGGCGACGTCCTTGTCGTCCTCGATGATCAGTATGCGCACTTCGCGGCAGAACCTCGCCGCGAGACGGAAAGCCGGCGCCGGATCGCTCCGGCGCCGCGCGAGGCGATCAGCTCGCCTTCAAGGCTTCGGCGTCTTCGCGGCTCAACTCGTAGATCCGACGGATAGGGTAGCTGAATCCGTCGACCTCGACGGAATCGAACCGCGCGTGGATCCGGCTGCCGAACGACGTGACGCCGATGCTGATCGCGAACTTGAGATCGGGGCTCGGCATGAACAGCTCGACGAGATACGGCCGGAACGGCGACGTCCAGATGATCAGCCTCTCGTCGTCGACGACGCTCCAGCTGTGCAGTCGGCCGAACGCCGGAATGCTTTCGACCGGCACGAGGCTCGCGAGCTGCACGTGGCCGTGCTCCGACGCGGCATCGATGTCGATCTCCGCGGCAGGCGCAGCCTCCGCGGCGGACGCGCCGGGCATGCCCGCGGCGAAGGCCGTCGAGGCCAGGAACGCGGCCAGCCACTTGGCCGTCGGAACTCGATTCGTCGAAGTTCTCATATGAACCTCCTCAGCGCGCCAATCGACTCTCCAGTCGTCGAAATGTTCCCTAACGATAGTGAGCACGAGCTGAACGGCGCATTAACGAGCTGTAACGAAAATCGGGGGTCAGAGCCCTTCTCCAGCGATGCCCCCTTCCGGCACTTGTTTGGACGCATCCGGATCGGAGCCCCTTTTCCCTGGGATGCACCCTGACCTCGATGTCCGAGCTCATTCTCGCGCTGCGCTGCACCGGGAATCTGTAGGCAAGTTGTGAGGGGATGTAACGCGGGCGTGGCGTAAATCGGGTCGGAGTGAATCGGCGTCGAAGCCCACGGAGAAGGGCTCCGACCCCAATTTCTCGCCGACCCCGAATTCGCATTACGAATCTGTAGGGAAATCGTGAGGCGGATGTAAGGAGCGCGGGATTACGTTGCACCGCATCGAGCCGATGGCTCCAACGATTCATGGAGGTCTCGCGATGAGTGAGTCGAACAGCAGAAAGCGCTTTCCCGTGTTGCCTATTGCGGCCGCGCTCGCCACCGTGCTCGGCGGCACCGCCGTGCTCGACGTCGGTCCGCCGCTCGGGACCGCGCTCGCGCAGGAGCGGCCCGCCGCGTCGGGCTTTCAGGCGCCGTCGTTTGCAGACGTCGTCGAGCGCGCGAGCCCGGCCGTCGTGAACATCTCGGTCACGAAAGTGATGGGGCCGACGCCGACGACCGGATGGCGCGAAGGGTGGCCGCGCGAGATACCGCGCAGCCCGCTCGACGAGTTCTTCGGGCGCTTCTTCGAGATGCCGGGCGTGCCCGGCGTGCCGCGCCGCGCGGCGGGTGCCGGATCGGGCTTCATCGTCGATCCCGACGGCTACATCGTGACGAACCACCACGTCGTCAGCGACGCGGAGGAGATCGTCGTGACGCTCGCCGACGGCCGGCAGCTCGACGCGCGCGTCGTCGGCGACGATCCGCAGATGGATCTCGCGCTGCTCGAGGTCGACGCGGACGAGCCGTTGCCGTACGTCCAGTTCGGCGATTCCGATGCGGTGCGCGTCGGCGAGTGGGTGCTCGCGATCGGCAATCCGTTCGGGTTGGGCGGCTCGGCTTCGGCCGGTATCGTCTCCGCGCGCGGCCGCGACATCCGCTCCGGGCCGTATGACGACTACCTGCAGATCGATGCGCCGATCAACCAGGGCAACTCCGGCGGTCCCGTCTTCAATGCGGCAGGCGAAGTGATCGGCGTCAGCACCGCGATCGTCTCGCCGAACGGCGGCAGCGTCGGCATCGGCTTCGCGATCCCGTCGAATCACGTGACGGCCGTCGTCGAGCAGCTGAAGGAGACGGGCAGCGTCGAGCGCGGCTGGCTCGGCGTGTCGCTGCAGGATCTCGACGCGGCGCTCGCGGAGTCGCTCGGCGTCGATACGACCAAGGGCGCGCTCGTCGCCGAGGTCGTCGACGGAAGCCCCGCTGAGGACGCGGGCCTCGAGGCCGGCGACGTCGTCGTCCGCTTCGACGGCGAGGAGATCGATTCGGTGCGCGATCTGACGTTCACCGTCGCGCGGCGCCGGCCAGGCGAGTCCGTGACCGTCGACGTGATTCGCGACGGCCGCGAGCGGACGCTCGAGGTCGAGCTCGGCGATCGCGCGAGCGCGACCGCGCTGCCGTCACCGGGCTCGCGGGCTCCGGCACGCCCCGGCGCCCGGGCCGACGAGACGGCGCTCGGCTTGCGGCTCGCGCCGCTGACCGATCGCGACCGCGCGCGTCTCGGCTTGCCGCGCGACGTCGGCGGCGTGCTGATCGTCGACGTCCGGCCCGGCAGCGCCGCCGCCCGCGAGGGCCTGCGGAGCGGCGACGTGATCGTGTCCGTCAATCGGCAGGCCGTGGACTCCGTCGACGACGTGACCGCGACGCTCGATGCGGCGCGGCGTGGAAACGACCGCGCGCTGCTCCTCGTGCGCCGCGGCACCGGACAGCAGTTCGTCGCGCTCGACTTCTCCTGATACGCGCTGATACGCCGCGCGAAACGAAGCCCGGCATTCGTGCCGGGCTTCGTCTATCGCGACCGCCCGCAATCGCGCCTGCCGGGCCGCCGATGCGCCTTGTACCCCGCTTCCCGCGCGGTCGATAATGCAGCCCGCTCGGGGGATTCGGGGTGTCATGCTCGTCAGGCTGCTGAAGGACCCACTGCTGCATTTTCTCGTGCTCGGCGCGGCGCTCTTCGCTATTTCCGCGTCGCGCGGTGGCGATGACGCGGCGCCAGACCGGATCGTGATCGACTCGCTCGTCGTCGAGCGAGTCGCCGCAGCTGCCGAGCGTCTCTACGGGCGCGAGCCGACCCGCGCCGAGCTCGAGGCGCTCCTCGAGCCGACGATCCGCGACGAGGTCCTCTACCGCGAGGCGCTCGCCCTCGGCCTCGACCTCGACGACGACGAGGTCCGCCGGCGGCTGATCGAGAAGATGCAGTACCTGACGCAGGACCTCGCCGATCCCGAGCCGCCTTCGGAGGAGGAGCTCCGCGCCTTCTTCGAGCAGGATTCGGCGCGCTTCGCGCTGCCCGCCGCCGTGACGTTCGAGCAGGTGTTCTTCAGCCCGCAGATGCGCGGCGATGCGCTCGAGCAGGACGTCGAGAATGCGCGGCGCGCGCTCGAGCAGGGCGCCGATCCGCTCGAGGTCGGCGACCGGACGCCGCTTCAGCTCCGCTTCGAGGCGGCCGGACGCGACCGCATCGAGGTGCTGTTCGGCGAGACGATGACCGAAGCGCTGTTCTCGACCGACCCCGGCGGCTGGGTCGGCCCGTACCGGTCCGATTTCGGCCTGCACCTCGTGCGCGTGCTCGAGCAAAGGCCGGTCACGCCGCGCTCCTTCGAGGAGGCGCGCGACGACGTCCGCGAGATCTACGCGGCCGAGCGGCGCGCGGCGCGCAACGAGGCGGAATACGCGCGGATCCGAGCCCGCTACGACGTCGTCATCGAATGGCCCGAAGACGGAGCCGCACGTTGAGCTCCGTGCGCGGGCTCCTGATCCTCGCGCTGTCGCTGCTCGCGCTGCCCGCGCTCGCGCATCGTCTGAGCCCCGCGTACTTGGGCCTCACCGAGACGTCGCCCGGCGTCTACGACGTCGAGTGGAAGGTGTCGATACCGGGCGGCCTCGCGGACGTGCTCGAGCCGCGGATCCCGGAAGGCTGCCGTGTCGACGGCAACGTCCGCACGTATCTCGTCGCCGACGCACGGCTGCAGCACGGCGTGATCGCGTGCGACGGCGGGATTGCCGGGCGCGAAGTCGCGGTCGACGGCCTGCGCGCGACGGATACGGACGTGCTCGTCCGCATCGCGTTCGCGGACGGCTCGTCGTTCACGCATCGCCTCGTGCCGTGGGCGCCCGAGGTCACGGTCCCCGCGCGGGCCGGCGCAGCCGCGGTGATCTCGACGTATCTCGTGCTCGGCGTCGAGCATATCCTGCTCGGCATCGATCATCTCTTGTTCGTGCTCGCGCTGCTCTTGATCGTGCGCGGCGTCGGCCGGCTCGTCGCGACGATCACCGCGTTCACGGTCGCGCACAGCATCACGCTCGGCGCGGCGACGCTCGGGCTCGCGAACGTGCCGTCCGCGCCGGTCGAGGCGACGATCGCGCTCAGCATCCTGTTCCTCGCGACGGAGCTCGCGCGGCGCGGGCCGGCGAATGCGGGCGCGCCGGAGGACCTGACGACGCGCTTCCCGTGGCTCGTCGCATTCTCTTTCGGCCTGCTGCACGGCTTCGGCTTCGCCGGTGCGCTCGCGGAGGTCGGGTTGCCGCAGCACGCGGTGCCGCTCGCGCTCCTCTTCTTCAACGTCGGCGTCGAGCTCGGGCAGCTCGTTTTCGTCGCCGCCGTGCTCGCGCTCGGCTGGGTCTGGCGACGCTCGGCGCTGCCCGTTCCGGCGGTAGGGGCACGCGTGACCGCATACGTCATCGGTACGGTATCCGCGTTCTGGGCGATCGAGCGGACGGCCGCAATCTTCTAGTTCGAAAATGTCCGGAACCGGGGGGGCGATGGACACGTTCACGGCATTGATCGGCACCATCAACGGCATCGTCTGGCACGACTACGCGCTCCTGACCCTGCTCGGCGTCGGCGTCCTGTTCACGCTGTGGAGCGGCTTCGGCCAGTACCGGGCGCTGACGCACGGCATCGCGATCGTGCGCGGCAAGTACGACGACAAGGCCGATCCCGGCGCGATCAATCACTTCCAGGCGCTGTCGACCGCGCTCTCGGCGACCGTCGGCCTCGGGAACATCGCCGGCGTCGCGATCGCGATCTCGCTCGGCGGCCCGGGAGCGCTGTTCTGGATGTGGGTCGTCGGCGCGGTCGGCATGGCGCTCAAAATGACCGAGGTCACGCAGGCGATGCTGTTCCGCGATACGTCGGATCCGCAGGACCCGCACGGCGGCCCGATGTACGTCATCCGGCGCGGGCTCGCGGCGATCAGCCCGAAGCTCGCGCCCGTCGGCGTCGTCGTCGGCGGCATCTTCTGCGTGACGCTGCTCGTCTCGACGGTGACCGGCGGAAACATGTTCCAGGCCTGGAATGTCGCCGACATCTCGTACACGTACTTCGGCGTGCCGCACTGGATCTCCGGGCTCGCGCTGACGCTCGCGGTCGGCGCCGTCATCGTCGGCGGCATCCGCCGCATCGGCGAGGTCGCGAGCCGCATCGTGCCGTTCATGTGCGCCGCGTACGTGCTCGCGGCGCTGTACGTCGTGCTCTCCAATCTCGGCGAAGTCCCCGCGATGTTCGCGCTGATCTTCGCGGAGGCGTTCTCGCCGTCGGAGGGCGTCGGCGCGTTCATCGGCGGCACGGCCGGGTACGGCTTCCTGAAGGGCATGCAGCGCGCGCTCTTCTCGAACGAAGCAGGGCAGGGGTCCGCGCCGATCGCGCACGCGGCGGCGAAGACCGACGAGCCCGTCCGCGAGGGCATCGTCGCGGGCCTCGAGCCGTTCATCGACACGCTCGTCGTCTGCACGATGACCGGTCTCGTGATTCTCTTGAGCGGCGCGTGGAATCGGGATCCGGCGCTCGTCTACGAGACGGTGCCACAGGTCGTGCCGGTCGTCGCGGACGGCGGTCCCGTGCTCGACGCGCGAGGCCGGCAGGAGTGGCAGATCTCGCCGGTGCGCGTCCGCGTCGCGGACACGGTCGAGGCTTCGGCGCAGATGCGCGAAGGCAATGTCGTCTTCGTCGTGATCGAGGCGGGCATCAACCCCGAGACCGGCGGGACGCGGCATCGAGCGTACGGCAGGCTGTCCGGCAGCGACTCGGTCGGCTGGACCGCCGTATTCGACACGTTCGCGCTGCCGGTCGGCGAGTCGCCGAGGATCGCCGTGGATGGCGTCTACTTCGACCTGAAGGGCGCGACGCTGACCGCGAAGGCGTTCGATCGCGTGCTGCCCGGACTCGGCATATGGGTCGTGCCGCTGGCGGTTTGGCTTTTCGCGTTCTCGACGATCATCTCGTGGAGCTATTACGGCGAGCAGGGCACCGTTTACCTGCTCGGCCGGCGCGCGGTGATGCCGTACCGCGTCGTGTATTGCCTCCTGATCATCTTGTCGGTGCAGCTCGTGCGCACTCAGGACGAGCTCGATCTGTTCTCGACGTTCGGCACCGGCGTGATGCTCTGGGCCAACATCCCCATCATGCTGATCTTCGGCAGCACGGCCATGCGCGCCTATCACGACTACTTCAGGCGTTACCGGCGCGGCGAGATGGAGCCGGCCCACGCCGCACCGCGGATAGGCGACGTCGTGGCCGGGCGAGACGTGCGCTGAGCGCGTCGCTCACGGCTTCGGCGTTTATAAAGCGCCGAAGATCGGCTAACGTGATGCCCGCTCCAGACTGCGTTCTCCGCTGAAATGCCGGAATCACTGAACCGAGCCGCGAACGAACAGCACGACCAGATTCGAGATCAGGCGGCGAAGATCCTCGCGAGCGGCGCCCTCGGCCGGTCGCGCTCGTACGCGCGGCTGCTCGAGTTTCTCGTCGACTGCACGCTCGAGGGGCGCACGCCGAAGGAGCACGAGATCGCGACGACCGTGTTCAACCGCGGTCCCGACTTCGATCCGGGGCAGGATTCGATGGTGCGCGTTTACGCGCATCACTTGAGGCAGAAGCTCGACAACTACTATTCGACGACGGGGCGCGGTGAGGCCGTCCGGATCGTCGTGCCGAAGGGCGAGTATCGCGTCGCGCTCGCGCCGCTCGAAGCGGAGGAGGTGGCGCCGGACGAGCGGCCGGTCACCGAGGCCGAACGCCCGCGCACGGCGCCGTGGATCGTTGCGGCGGCCGCTGCGGCGGCGGCCGCGATCGGGATCGGCCTCGGCTGGTGGCTCGCGCAGGACAGGAGCCCGCCGAGCCCGATCGAGGAGGTCGCGGCCTCCGAGATCTGGGCGCCGATCCTCGCCGACGATACGCCGACGCTGATCGTCGTCGGCGACTACTACATCTTCGGCGAGCTCGACGAGATCGGGAACGTCGATCGGCTGATTCGCAACTTCTCGATCAACTCGAGCAAGGACCTCGACGACTACCTGATGTTCGACCCGAATCCGGGCCGCTACATCGACCTCGATCTGACGTATCTGCCGCGGAGCACTGCGTTCGCGCTTCGCGACCTGCTGCGCGTGCTGTACACGTCCGACAAGCACGTCGGCATCGCGTCGATGTCCGACCTGAACGCGGCGGACATTCGCGAGAACCACATCGTCTACGTCGGCTACATCAGCGCGCTCGACAAGCTCTACGACTTCATGTTCGACAATTCGGGCCTCACCGTCGGCGAGACGTTCGACGAGGTCATCGAGCGCGAGTCCGGCAAGCTCTACGTGAGCGGCGGCGGGATGCCGTCGGCCTCGCGCAATTACCGCGACTACGGCCTCTTCGCGACGTTTCCGGGTCCGGGCGGCAACCAGTTCATGGTCGTCGCCGGCACGCGCGATGCCGGCCTGATGCAGACGGCGTACGCGCTCGCAAGCCTTCGCCATGTCCGAGCGCTCGAGGAGGCGGCGCCGAAGAGGGAGCCGGGCGCGCCGCTCTCGTTCGAGGTGCTCTACGAGGTCTCCGGGCTCGACCGCACGAACCTCGACGCGGTCATCGTCTACGCGGGCGCGCGCTAGGAAGGAAATCGGGGTCAGAGCCCTTTTGCTCGGTCCAGACGCGCGCTAGCGAGAGCCGTCGCCGCCTTCGACCGGAAGGTGGACCTCGGCGAGCATGCAGCGGACGCTGCCGCCGCCCGACGTCTCGATCGTGTCGACCGGCACCGGCACGAGGACGCCATGCTCGGCCAGCGCCCCGCGCTGCGCGTCGGAGAGGGACGCGAGCGCCTGCCGCGATAGCGCGATGACCGGACCGTCCCGGCCGCGGAGCTCGAGCAGATTGCCGGCGAACGCGTGGAGCTCCGGGTAGCCGATCTCGATCACTCGCTTGCCGTGACCGCGGAGCGCGTCGAGCACTCGGCCGCGTGCGCTCGCGTCGCGGATCGCGTCGGCGCAGACGAGCGCGAAGCGCGTGCCGACCGACATCATCACGTTCGTGTGGTAGATCGGATGCCCGTCGCGGTCGACGGCATCGAACAGCACGGGCTCGTAGCCCAAGCGAGCGCAGAAGGTGCGGACCGCGTCCGGCGACGTCCGCGGGGAGACGCATGCGAACGCGACGCGCGCGGCCCGGTCGAGCACGAGGCTGCCCGTGCCTTCGAGGTAGAGGCCCTGCGTCTCGAGCGCCGTCAGGTCGACGATCGTCCGGACCGCGTAGCCGAGATTCCGTAGCACGTCGACGACGTCGTCGCGGCGCTCGAGCCGACGATTCGGCGCGAGCATCGGATAGCGCACGAGCGTGCCGTCCGCGTGCGTGCTGAACCAGTTGTTCGGGAAGACCTCGTCCGGGCAGACGGGCGCTTCCCTGCCGGGCACGACGTGCACGCCGACGCCGGCGCCGTCGAGCGCGTCCGCGAGCGCATCGAACTCGGCGAGCGCGGCCGCAGCGAGATCCGCTTCGCTCGTTCGGCCGTGCGCATCGCTAGGCGCTTGAAAGCGGTTCGACGCGGCCGTCTCCGTGTTCGCGGCGAAATGCGCCGGCCGGATCATCACGACGGCACGCGCGGCTTGCGGCTCGAACGCCGGCACGGTTGCCACGCTCACGGCCTCGGCCGAGCGCGCCGCTCGGCGCGTCCCGCTTCGTCGAACGCGGTACGCACCTCGCGCGCGAGGAGGCGCACGCCCCGCGCGACCGTCGCGTCGTCCTGCGCGTACGAGATCCGCACGCACTCGTCACGGTGCGGCCAGGGCTCGTCGAGCCCCGGGAAGAAATAGTGCCCGGACAGCACGAGCACGCCGGCCGCCTTGAGCCGCCGATAGAGCTCCGCGCTCGGGATCGGCAGCCCCGGCAGCCAGAGCCATAGGAAGAACGCGCCTTCGGGCTCGTGGATCCGGAATGGCAGCCCCTCGAGCTCGTGCTCGACGAGATCGCGCGCGCGCAGTGCCTTGTCGCGGTAGTACGGCATGATCGTGCGCCTGCCGAGCGTCAGGATCTCGCCGCTTTCGACCCACGGCTGCGCGAGGACCGGCCCCACGCTGCCGACGGCGAGGTTGAGCACGGCCGTCATGTTCGTCAGCGCCGCGACGATCGAAGGATGCGCAACGACGATGCCGGTGCGGACGCCCGGCAGCCCGAGCTTCGACAGGCTGAGACACAGGACGATGTCCTCGTTCCAGACCGGCTCGGCTTGGCCGAACACGATGCTCGGGAACGGCATGCCGTACGCGCCGTCGACGATCAGCGGAATTCCGGCCGCGCCGCAAAGCGACGCGAGCCGCGCGAGCTCGTCGTCCGTCAGCACGTTGCCGGTCGGGTTCGCCGGACGCGACACGCAAACGGCGCCGATGTCGGCGCCGATCGCGAGGCTCGCGAAGTCGACGCGGTACTTGAACGCGTGGTCCGACAGCTCGTCGATCGCCGGGCGTTGCGACACGATCAGCCCGTCGTCGAGACCGACGTCCGCATAGCCGACGTACTCGGGCGTCATCGGCAACAGCAGGCGGCGCAGCCTGCCCTCCGGCGTGCGGCCGGCGAAGAGGTTGAACAGCAGGAAGAAGCTCGCCTGGCTCCCTGCGGTCAGCGCGATGTGGTCCTCGGTCAGCGGCCAGCCGTATTCGCGCTCGAGGAGCCTCGCGAGCGCGCGCCGGAACGGCAGGTCGCCGGTCGGATGCGCGTAGTTCGACACCATCCGCTCGAGCGCGGCAGGCTCTTCGGCCACCTCGAGCAGGCGGCGCCGGACGAGCGCCTGCACGTCGGGGATCTTCGCCGGATTGCCTCCGCCGAGGAACGCGACGTCCCGATCACCCGAGAGCGCTCGGCCGAGATCGTCCATCAGCTCGAGCGCGCCCGTCGGGCGCGTGAAGCGCTCGCCGAAGGCGGAGAATTCGAAGCGGGGGCGGGTCATGTCGAACGCGGGCTCGTCGGGCAGGCCGGTCGGGTCATCGTAACCGAACGGCCGGGCTCAACGACCGCCGCGGTTGGCGGCGCGCTGCACGTAGGTCAGCGGCAGCGCGGTCGTGTCGATCGGCTTGCGCAGCACGAACGACGAATGCACGCCGATCACGCCGTCGATCCGCGTGATCTTGTTCAGCAGGAAGTCCTGATACTCCTCCATGTTCGGCACGGTGATCTTCAGCTGATAGTCCGCTTCCTGGCCCGTGATCAGATAGCACTCCTGCACCTCGGGATAGCCGCGCACGATGCTCTCGAACTGCTCGAAGCGCTCCGGCGTGTGGCGGTCCATCCGGATGTGCAGCAGCACGGTCAGCTCGAGCCCGAGCGCACGCGGCGACAGCCGCACGACGCGCTCGCGAATTACACCGGCTTCCTCGAGCTGCTTGATCCGCCTCGAGCACGGGGACGGCGACAGGCCGATCCGGTCGGCGATCTCCTGGTTGCTGAGCCCCCCGTTCTGTTGCAGGAGGTCGAGGATCTTGAGGTCGTACGCGTCGAGCTTCGCGATCTCGGACATGAAATTTGCCGTCTCACCGAAAATGGCGGTGGATTTTTGCGGATTCGTGAAGCTTTGCGCAAGCGGTCACGCAGAGGATGGCGAACGAGGGCAACACCCTCTGTTCGAGGAGGCGAAACCGCCGGCGGTCGCTCGCCTCTCGTGCACCTCGAGAGCCGGTCCTTGCACGAAACGGCGCAGCATTAGCAGAAAATTGCATTGAAGCGAGCCTGGATCTCGAAAAACGCACGCAAAACGCGCGCTTCCGGGCATACAATGTCCGTCATCCGAAGAACCGGCGGTCCGGACGGGCCGCCGCACCGACAGGAGATTCGCGATGAGCGCCCCACACGCCGATACGACCCCCGGACGAGCCGCCGCCGACGAAGCCCGGTCGTCGTGGCCGCTCGACCGGCGCTCGTTCGACCACCGGAAGTACAAGCCGTATCGCCCGATCGTGCTGCAGGATCGAACCTGGCCGGATCGGATGATCGAGGCCGCGCCCGACTGGTGCAGCGTCGACCTGCGCGACGGTAATCAGGCGCTCGTCGCGCCGATGTCCGTCGAGCAGAAGCTCGAGCTCTTCGACCGGCTGGTCGCGATCGGCTTCAAGGAGATCGAGATCGGCTTTCCGTCCGCGTCGCAGATCGAGCTCGACTTCACGCGGCGGCTGATCGACGAAGGCCGCATTCCGGCCGACGTGATCGTGCAGGTGCTGACTCAGGCCCGGCAGAATTTGATCGAGCGCACGTTCGACGCCCTCGACGGCGTTCCGCGCGCGATCGTGCACGTCTACAACTCGACGTCGCCCGTGCAGCGCGAGCAGGTGTTCCGCGCGAGCCGCGAGGAGGTCATCCGCATTGCCGTCGACGGCGCGCGCTGGGTCAAGGAGCAGGCGGCACGTCGCCCGGGCACGAAGTGGATCTTCCAGTACTCGCCCGAGAGCTTCTCCGGCACCGAGCCCGAGTACGCGGTCGAGGTCGTCAACGCCGTGCTCGACGTCTGGCGCCCGGACCAGGGGCAGGAGGTGATCATCAATCTGCCGGCGACGGTCGAGATGACGACGCCGAACGTGTTCGCCGACCAGGTCGAGTACTTCTGCCGCAACGTGAATCACCGTCGGCACATCCGCGTGAGCCTGCACACGCACAACGATCGCGGCTGCGCCGTCGCCGCCGCGGAGCTCGGTGTGATGGCCGGCGCGGACCGCGTCGAGGGGACGCTGTTCGGCAACGGCGAGCGCACCGGCAACATGGACATCGTCACGATGGCGATGAATCTGTACTCGCGCGGCGTCGATCCGAGGCTCGATCTGTCGGACATGAAGCAGATCGTCGACGTCTACAAGCGCTGCACGTCGATGCCGGTCCATCCGCGGCATCCGTGGGCGGGCGAGCTCGTCTACGCGGCGTTCTCCGGCAGCCACCAGGACGCGATCCGCAAGTCGATGGCGTACCACCGCGAGCACGGCGCCGAGCAGTGGGAGGTCGCCTATCTGCCGATCGACCCGCGCGACCTCGGGCGGCGCTACGAGGAGGTCGTGCGGATCAACAGCCAGTCCGGGAAGGGCGGCGTCGCGCTCGTGCTCGAGCGCGATCACGGCATCTCGCTGCCGAAGTGGATGCACCCGGTCGTGTCGGACATCGTGCAGAAGGAGGCGGACAGGACCGGCAAGGAGATTCCGTCCGCGCAGATTCGCGCGCTGTTCGAGTCGGAGCTCGTCGCGGTGCCCGCCGGCTGGCGGCTCGTCGGCTACGACTCGCGCTCGGAGCGCCAGCGCACGGTCGGTAACTTCCGCGTCGAGACTGCGCGCGGCGAGATCGAGCTGACCGGCGAGGGGCAGGGTCTCGTCGAGGCGCTGATCGACGCGATCGAGCGCCGCATCGACGCGAGTCTTACCGTCGTCGCGTTCGAGGAGCACGCGGTCGAGTCCGGCACGAACGCTCAGGCGCTCGCGTCCGTGATGGTCACCGTCGGCGTGCAGCAGAGCGCCGCGTGCTGGCTCGACGAGGACAGCGCGGTCGCGACGCTGCAGGCCGTGCTCTCCGCGGTCGGACGCACCGGCGTCGAGCTTGCCGCGGATCTGCGCGCCGCCGCCGTCTGAGCTTCCGAGCGGCGGGCAGCTGCTGCCCGCCGCGCCGTTGGCCCGCGCTTCCCACCGCGTGTGTGAGTATGCGCAAAGCCGCGCAGCGGGCGGTTGTGCTATAACAAATCCTTCCTGACGGGCTAACGAGGGGGAGCAGCGCCGTCGCGACGGTGCTGCTGACGCACACGATTCCGATCCGCTCAATTCGTCGACGGAGCCGCTGCCGCGCCGGGCTGGCCGTCGCGGTCGCGCTTGCCGTTGCCGCTTGCTCCAAGCCGCAGGCGGAGCTGGGTCCGCCTTCGTCGGTCACGACGGTCGCGACCGTCGTGACGTCGGAGGCCGTCGTCAAACCCATCGGCATCGAGATCGAGGCGGTCGGCACTGCGCGCGCCAACGAGTCGGTCGAGATCACGTCGAAGACGTCGAACGTGATCACTGCGATCCGCTTTGCCGAGGGCGAGGAGGTCCGGCGCGGCGCCATACTCGTCGAGCTCGACTCCGACGAGGTTCGGGCCGAGCTCGCCGAGGCGCAGGCCGCGCTCGCGGACGCGCGGAGCCAGTACGAGCGAAGCCGCGAGCTCCGCGCGAGCCAGGTGATCTCGGCCGCGCAGCTCGAGCAGGCGGAGGCCGCGCTGAACGCGAACCTCGCGCGCGTGGCGGCCGCGGAGGCCCGGCTCGCCGACACGGTGATCCGCGCGCCGTTCGACGGCCGGACCGGCTTCCGGCACGTCAGCGTCGGCAGCTACGTGAGCCCGGGCACGGTGATCACGACGCTCGACGACACGTCGAGGATCAAGCTCGACTTCACGGTGCCCGAAACTTACCTGTACCTGCTCCGCCGCGGGCTGCCGATCACGGCGACGACGTCGGGTCTCCCCGACCGCGAGTTCCAAGGTGAGGTCACGAACCTCGATTCGCGCGTCGATCCGGTCACGCGCTCGATCGCCGTTCGGGCCGAGCTGCCGAACGACGAAGGGCTCTTGCGCGCCGGCATGTTCATGACGGTCCGGCTCGAGGGCGACGTCGTGCCGGCGCTGGTCGTGCCGGAGGAGGCGATCGTGCCGGAGCGGGGCCGTACCTACGCGTTCGTGGTCGCGAACGACCGTGCGTATCGCCGCGAGGTCCGGATCGGCAAGCGTCGCCCGGGCGAGGTCGAGGTCGTCGCAGGGCTCGCGGAGGGCGACCGCGTCGTCACCGAAGGCACGCAGAGCCTGCGAGACGGCGATCCCGTGCAGATCGCGGGCCACAACCCGACGTAGGACCGGTCACCGACAACCGATACACGATCAAGCCATGCTGCTCTCCGAGGTCTCGGTTCGCCGTCCGGTCTTCGCGACCGTGATCAGCCTGCTGCTCGTGATCTTCGGGCTGATGTCGCTGCAGCGGCTGTCCGTGCGCGAGTATCCGGACATCGATCGGCCGGTGATCTCGATCACGACGAACTACAGCGGCGCGTCCGCCGCCGTCATCGAGACGAAGATCACGCAGATCATCGAGGACTCGATCGCCGGCATCGAAGGGATCCTGAAGATCGAATCCGACAGCGAGGACGAGCGCTCGCAGGTGCGGATCGAGTTCGACGTGAGCCGCGACATCGACGCGGCCGCGAACGACGTGCGCGACCGTGTCGCCCGCGTCGCGGGCGCGCTGCCGCCCGAGGCCGATCCGCCCGAGATCGCGAAGAACGACGCGAGCGCGGAGCCGGTGGTGATCGTCGCGTTCAGCTCGGACACGATGTCGCTGCTCGAGCTCACGGACTACGCCGAGCGCAATCTCGTCGACCGGCTGTCGACCGTGCCCGGCGTCGCGCGCGTCGGCATCATCGGCGGGCGGCGCTACTCGATGCGCATCTGGATCGATCGCCAGGCGCTCGCCGCGCGGCGGCTGACGGTCACCGACATCGAGGACGCGCTGCGCCGGGAGAACGTCGAGTTGCCGGCGGGGCGCATCGAGTCCCTGAGCCGCGAGTTCTCGCTGCGCACGATGGTCGGGCTGGAGACCGAGGAAGACTTCCGCAACCTCGTGATCGCGCGCGGCGATGACGGGCACCTGATTCGCCTCGGCGAGGTCGCGGACGTGCGCCGCGCGGCGGAGAACGAGCGCTCGTTCAGCCGGCTGAGCGGCCGCCCGGGGATCATGCTCGCCGTGGAGGCGCAGTCGAAGGGCAACACGCTCGAGATCGCGCGCGCGGTCCGCGAAGAGGTCGAGCGGATGCAGGCGGGGCTCCCGCCCGGCACGACGCTCGTGGTCAGCATCGACAACGCGGTGTCGATCGAGGCCGCCCTGCGCGAGGTGCTGATCGCGGTCGCGTTCGCGCTGATGTCGGTGCTCGCGGTCATTTACCTCTTCCTCGGCAATCTGCGTGCGACGCTGATTCCGGCCGTCACGATCCCGGTCTCCGTGGTCTCGTCGCTGATCGTGATGTACGCGCTCGGGTACAGCGTGAACGTGCTGACCTTGCTCGGCCTCGTGCTCGCGATCGGTCTCGTCGTCGACGACGCGATCGTCGTCCTCGAGAACGTGCATCGGCGCACCGAGCTCGGCGAGCCGCCGCTCGTCGCCGCGATCACCGGGACGCGCGAGATCGGCTTCGCAGTCATCGCGACGACGCTGACGCTCGCGTCGGTCTTCGTGCCGATCTCGTTCCTGCCGGGAGACCTCGGCCGGCTGTTCCGCGAGTTCGGGTTCACGCTCGCGGCCGCGGTGCTCTTCTCCGCGCTCGTCGCGCTCACGCTGACGCCGATGCTCGCGTCGAAGCTGCCGGCGGACATCAGCCGCGGCCGCATCGCGCATGCGATCGACGTGTTCTTCAAGCGCATCTCGCGGCTGTATCAGCGCATTCTGCGCCGCATCATCGTGCACCCGTGGGCCGTGATCGCGTGCGTCGCCACGCTCGTCGCGCTCGGCATCGTGACGTTCCGCTCGGTGCCCGCGGAGTTCACGCCGGCCGCGGACGTCGGTCGGGCGATGGTCTCGATCGAGGGACCGGAAGGCTCGAGCTTCGAGTACATCGATCGCTACGCGAGCGAGCTCGAGGCGCTCGCGCTCGCGGAGATGGAGAAGGGCGACATCGCCCGCGTGCTCGTCCGTGTGCCGGGGCAGGGCGGTTCGAATATCCGCACCGGCGACGTGAACAGCGCCCGCGCGATCATCGTGATGCGGGACTGGAGCGAACGCGAGCGGACGCCGCGCGAGGTCGCCGAGACGCTCCGCGCCGAGGTCGACCGACGGATGCCCGGCGTGCGCGGATCGACCGGACAGCCGGCCGCGCTCGGGCGGCGCGGCATCGGTCGGGGCGTCCAGGCCGTGATCGGCGGGCCGGACTACGAGCGGCTCGCCGAGTGGTCCGATCGGTTGTACGACCTCGCGCGGCGGAATCCCGGGCTCACGAACGTCGAGACGAGCTTCAAGTCGCGCAAGCCGCAGATCCGCGTATCGGTCGACCGCAATCGCGCGGCCGACCTCGGCATCTCGCTGCAGACCGTCGGGCGCACGCTCGAGACGATGCTCGGCTCCCGCGTCGTCACGAGGTACGTCGAGGGCGGACGCGAGTACGACGTGATCCTCCAGGGGCGCGACGAGTATCGCGATACGACGACGGATCTTTCCAATATTCACGTGAGATCGTCGCGGACCGGCGAGCTGATCCCGCTCGCGAGCGTGCTGCGGCTCGAGGAGACGTCCGGCACGATGGAGCTCGCGCGGTTCAATCGCCTTCGTTCGATCGAGATCTCGGCGGATCTCGCGCCCGGTTACACGATGGGGGAGGCCGTGCAGTGGTTCACCGAAACGGTCGAACGCGAGCTGCCGGCCGAGGCAACGCTGATGTGGGACGGCGAGTCCGGCGAGTTCATGCGCACGGGCCGGCAGATGTATTGGACGTTCCTGCTCGCGCTCGCCGTCGTCTACCTCGTGCTCGCGGCGCAATTCGAGAGCTTCGTGCATCCGCTGATCATCATGGTGACGGTGCCCTTGGCGCTCCTCGGCGCCGTGTTCGGCCTGAAGCTCTACGGCCTCACGATCAACATCTTCAGCCAGATCGCGGTGATCATGCTCGTCGGCATCGCCGCAAAGAACGGCGTGCTGATCGTCGAGTTCGCGAATCAGCTCCGCGACCGCGGCGTCGAGTTCATCGACGCGATCGTCGAGGCCGCCGCGATTCGCCTGCGTCCCGTGCTGATGACGAGCTTCTGCACCGCGTTCGGCGCGCTGCCGCTCCTGCTCGCCCACGGCGCAGGTGCCGAGCAGCGCCGGCCGATCGGCATCGTCGTCTTCTTCGGCATGCTGGTCGCAGTGTTCCTGACGCTGCTCGCGGTCCCGACTGTCTACGCGCTCCTCGCGAAGCGCACGCGCTCGCCGCAGCACGTGAGCAGGCTCGTCGATCGGATGATGGGCGCCCGCGATGCCGCCGTCGCCGGCGGTCCGGTTCCGGCGCATGCGGCGCAGATGCCGGAGCGCGGGGACTAGCAGTCGGGGGCAGTGATTTGGGGTCAGAGCCCTTTGACTCAGTCTAGGCCAGCGGGTTGTCGGGGATTCGATTCAGCCGCCCCTTGCCTAGACTGAGTCAAAGGGCTCTGACCCCAGACCGCTAGTCGGGCAACCGGATCCGCGGCTTCTGCGGATTTCGCCGGTAGAGCAGGGCGGTATGCCCGATGCGACCGACGATTGCGCTATCCGTTCGACCGGCGAGGTCCGCGAACGCTTCGTCGCGCTCGTCCCGCTCGAGGCCGGCGATGCGAACCTTGATCAGCTCGTGGGCTTTGAGCGCTGCGCGCGTTTCCGCGACGACGGCGTCGCTGACGCCGGCCTGGCCGACCTGGATCACGGGCTTCAGCGCATGTCCCAGGCCGCGGAGGTGGCGGCGTTGCTTGTCGGTGAGCTCCATCGCGAGATTGTACCGGGCGAATCGAGTCGCCCGCACGGCCGCGCGCGCTTCGGCGTCTTTACTCGCGTCCGCCCGATGTGTCTGATGGCGGCATGTGGTCGAGGCAGGTCCTGCTCAAATACTTTGCGATTCAGCTCGCCGGCTGGGGCGTCGTGCTCATCCTGACGTGGTTCGCAGCGGAGCTTTTCACGTGGCCGAAGAAGATCGTGTGGATCGTCGTCGGTGTTTGGGCCGTAAAGGATGTCTTGCTCTATCCGTTCGTCTGGCGTGCATACGAGCACCGGGAAACGCACGCGTTCGCGTACCCTGCCGCCGGCGTCGAAGGCGTCGTGCTTCGCCGTCTCGATCCCAGCGGAACGGTGCGCATCGGCGGCGAGCGGTGGAATGCGGTGGCCGAAGGCGATCGGACGATCGACGCAGGCGAGCGCGTGCGAGTCGTGGGACGCGACGGCATGACGCTGGTCGTCGCGGCCGCCGCGGTGCGGGCGAAGGAGGAAGCTGACGCGGGCCGCGATTCGAATTAGGATAGCGCTGGCCTGCCTATAAACAGATTCAAAAAACCTACAACAACATCCAACCTACGAGGCCCCCCCATGATCACTCGGTTGCGTCTGGCCGGTTTCGGTTCGCTCGTTTTCGTCTTGATGGGTTGTGGTCCTTCGATCAGCGGCGAATACGGCGGGGACGACTGCTTTTTCGACAAGCTGGCATTCGCTGGAGACGAGACCGTCTACGTCACGACCTTCGGCATCGAGCAGGCGGCCAGCTACCGCATCGACGGAGACCGCGTTATCGTGTCGGCTGGAGAGGGCCAGTCGATGGTCTTCACGCGGAACGGCAACAATCTCGCGGCATCGTTTCTCGGCGAGCGAATGATCTGCGCGAAGCAGTAAGCTCGTCCGCTCGCGCGCTTCCGCCGCGGCGGAAGGCCCGACGGCGCGTGACCGCTCTCGGGTCGAGCGTCTCTCGGAGATAAAGAATGACCGTGCAATCGGAGCGCGACGTCGAGGGCCTGCGGGCCGTCGGCCGGGTCGTATCGACCGTGCTCAAAGACATGCTCGACGCGATCGAGCCCGGCATGACGACGCGCGAGCTCGACGACATCGGGCGTCGCCTGCTCGAGCAGCATGGTGCACGTTCGGCACCGCAAGCCGTGTACGACTTCCCGGGCGCGACGTGCATCAGCATCAACGAGGAAGCGGCGCATGGCGTGCCCGGCGATCGCGTGATCCGTCCAGGCGACGTCGTGAACGTCGACGTGTCCGCCGTCCTCGACGGCTATTTCGCGGATACCGGGGGCACGCGCGTCGTGCCGCCGTCCGATCCGCTGAAGGACCGGCTCTGCCATGCTGCGCGGACCGCGTTGCGCGAAGCGGTCGCGCAGGCGCGCCACGGACGGCGCATCAACGAGATCGGCAGGGCCGCGCAGCGCGTCGCGAAGGCGCATCGCTTCAAGATCATCCGCAACCTCGGGGGCCACGGCGTCGGCCGCGGCCTGCACGAGGAGCCGGAGGCGATCGTCGGCTACTACGACCCGACCGACCGGCGCACGCTGCGCGAAGGCATGGTGATCGCCGTCGAGCCGTTCCTGTCGACGCGCAGCACGTACGTCACCGAACGGCCGGACGGTTGGACGCTCGCCGGCGACGACGGCAACCTCTCCGCGCAGTACGAGCACACGATCATCGTGACGCGTGGGGCGCCGATCGTCGTGACGACGCCGTGACGCTTTCTTCGAGTCGCTACGGAAACGACGCGCAATAGGCGGGCTCGGCCGTAGCCGCTTCGGAGCGCCGCACGAGCGTCTCGACGGTGTCCTCGATCGCCGGCCGCAGCGGGCTGTCCGTGCGAACGTCCTCGAGCGCGGCGCGTGCCTGCCTCAGCGCTTCGCCTAAGCAGCCGCCCTCGGCCAGCATGTTCGCGAGATTGTTGCGCGCCGCCACGTTGCCGGGCTCGTGCTCGAGCAGCATCGCGTAAGCGCGCGCCGCGTCCTCCCACCGTCCCGCCTCGCCGGCCCGCACCGCGCTTGCATACATCACGATCGGCGCGTTCGGCCAGCGCGACGTGGCCGCGTGCAGCGCGGCGTCCGCGGACGAGGGCGCGAGCACGCGCGCGGCATCCGTGACGGCGCGAATCCAGCCGTCCGCGTCCGCCGTGACCGGCGGCTCGTCGGGCGCCGCGGCGACGAACGCCCAGTGGTCCGCGCGCGCCCAGCTGCGGAGAAAGCGTTTCAGCGGCTCTCGGCGCCGGTGCTCCGTGCCCGAGCGGAGCAGCACCTCGCGGCGCGCCGGATCGAAGCCGACGACGACCGCGTAGTGCCAGACGGGGAAGCGATCGAGCCCCAGGTTCTGCAGCACGAGCACGGGCTTCCCGGAGCCGACCTCGGCGAACAGCGCGTCGGGGTCGGGCCGGAGCCGATACGGCACGAGGCCGTGACGCCGCGTCGCGGCGAGAAGCTCCGCCTGCAGGCTCCCGCGCAACCCTTCGATGTAGACGGCCGGCGCGAGCGAATCGGCGTCGACCGGCAGCCCCTCGTGCGCGAGGATCGTCGCGAGCGCCGCGGGCCCGCACTGGTAGTCCGTCTGCGGAAAGAACGGCACGTCTTCGAGCTCGACGGCCGGCAACGACGTGCCGTCGACGCGAGGCGCGCCGGCGCAGCCGGCGACCGCGAGCGCTGCGACCACGAACCCGAGCCGCAGCGCTCGCGTAACGCGTGCATCCCGGAAAGCGGCCAGTGCCTGCATTCCGGGACGTCCTTCAGATCTTGTTGAAGACGTCCGTGACGCCGACGAGCTCGAGAATCAGCAGCACGACGAAGACGACGCCGATCACGCCGAGGAGGCTACCGCCGGCCGGCAGCTCTTCGAGGTTCTCCGCGAGCGCGAGGAGCTCCGCGTCGCTCAGCGCGGCCGCGCGCTCGAGCGCGTCCGCCGGATCGACGCCGAGCTGGGTCAGACGCTCACGCACCGCCTCCCGCGCGAGCACCGCATCGATGCGCTCGAGCGCGCGCTCCCGCTCCATCGCGCCGAGATACTGCTCGGTGCCGATGACCGCCGCATAGGACGTCGATTGCAGCGGAGCGACGAGCAGCGCGCACAGCATCAGAACAGAGGGACCGAAACGTCGGCGTCTCATGAGTTCTTCCTCTCCCACAGGAACGTAAGGCCGGGCGAACATTAGCCCAGCACGTGGACCGTAAGCTACTCCGGCCGGGCGGAATGCGACGCGCTTCGAAAAACGCAGTCGCAATTCGGCTACACGTTCCGCTCGCAGCCCGGTTCCCGGGCGCCCGGCGGTGCGCGGGACGCGGGCTCGGCCTCGGCCACGGACCGTGAGCCGGCTTCGGCGGGCCTATCGAGCTTCGGCGCGTCCGCCGCGGACGGCGCCCTGCCGATGAAGTCGTAAATCAGCCCGAGCATCGCGTTGAAGCCGGTGATCCTGAGCACGAGCGCCGGCGCGGAGATCGCTCGCCGCGGCTTGCGCAGCTCCCTGATGTCGCGGGCGAAGCCGAGCGCGAGCGCGCCGCGGACGATGCCGGACAGCGCGAAGAGATAGAGCAGGTTGCTCGGATTCGCCGCGCCGCCGAGCCATGGATCGACGCGGGGCAGCGTCGGCGCGAGCGCGGCGCCGAGCATCGCGCCGATGAAGACGAACCCCGCGTTGCCGACGTTGTGGAACGCGACGTACGCGGCGCGGCGGCTCCGCGGGACGAGGTCGTAGAGCAGGTTCCCCGCGCTCAGCGTGAAGCCGGCCCACGTGAGGCCCGACACGCACTGCACGGCCAACAGGTAATAGAAGTTGCCCGACACGAGCCAGAGGAGCGGCACGACGGGCAGGCTCATGCTCGTCACGATCATGATCGCGCGGTTGCCGTACACGTCGGCGATGCGTCCCCAGCCGTTCAGCGTCAGGAACTGCAGGAACACGCTCGCCCCGGTCAGCGCGGTGAACTCGAGGTACGTGAGCTCGAGATCGCGCAGCATGTAGACGGTGAAGAACGGCGAGGCGATGCCGACGGCGAAATTCATCAGCACGAAGTACGCCGTGAAGCCGACGGCGCCGCTTTCCTTGACCGTCCGCCACCAGCTCCCGAGGTGCACGTCGATCGCGGCCGCCTGCGGCGTCGGCGGCTCGTGCAAATACGTCAAGTGGTACACGGACAGGCTACGCGCGACGAACGCGATCGCGAAGATCACGACGTAGCCGCCGTACGTCGCGCCGCCCGCGTCGAAGAGATGCAGCAGCAGGCCGCAGAAGACGAGTGCCGCGAACGACGTGATCGTCGTGCGCCGCGTACGGTAGCCGAAGTAGCGCCCGCGTCGCCGGTCGGCGACGAGGTCCCGCATGATGCTCGTCCACTGCGGCGCCGCGAAATTGCCGGCGGCGTGATAGAGCACGAACAGCACGAGCAGGACGGCGACCGCGTGCTCGATCAGGAGATACGGCAGCGCGAGGATCGGCAGCCACGTGAGGGCCTGCAGGCCCGCGCCGGCGAGAACGAGCCGCTTTCGGCTCGTGAAGCGTCCGGCCCACGCGGACGCAAGCTGCGCGAGCGAGCCGATCAGCGGCGGCAACGTCGTCAGCAGCGCGACTTGGGGTGCGGTCGCGCCGAGGAAGAGCGCGAACGCCGAGAAATACGTCTCGCCGCCGCCAGCCGAGACGGAGAACGCCATGCCGTCGCGGACCGAATGGCGAAGCGCACGGTCCACGACCGGATCCTTCGCGTAGCGCGCCCGGCGCATGTCGTGTGCCTCGGTGCCGTCGATGATGCGCGCGCCGCGGAGCCGCGCGCTTGCGCTCAGCAGCCGCCGCGCGCGCAGCTTGCGGCGCGTGCGAGCAGACGCTCGGCCCGCGCCGCGACGACGCGGTCGCCGCCCGCGAGGGTCAGCGCCTTGCGCGCCATCTGCTCGGCCTGCAGCGGGTCGTCGTCCTCGAGCTTGATCTCGCCGAGCTCGAGCCAGAGCTCCGCGTTGTTCGGATCGATCCTGAGGGCGCGCTCGATCGACGATGCGGCCGCCGTGAGGCTTCCTGCCGCCCGCTGGCTGCGGCTCTGCTCGAGCAACGCGACCGACGCGGGCGCGGTTTGCGGCGGCGGCTCGACCGGCGTCGCAGGCGGCGGCAAGGGGCGCACCTCCATCGCAGGCGGCGGGAAGGCCGGCTCTCGCCGTGTGTCGGGCCCGCGCGCGGCTTCGGTTTCGTCGGGAGCCGGCGCGGGAACGCGTGCCGCCGGGGCCGGTCGTGGGGCCGTGACGATCAGCGGTTGCGCGGTCGAGCAGCCTGCGGTCGCGAGCAGCAGCGACAGAATCAACGTGTGTCGGTTCATCTGGAGGCTCTTTGCTTCGCTTCCCGTGCGCGGCGGTCCTATTCGAACGCGCGCCGGAAGAAGCGGCGGATTTGGACGCCGGGCCGCGGACGGACATCGCCGCACGCGCGCGCGAACGGCGGCTCTTCGCCGCGCGGCACCGCGATCTGCACGGCGCGCGGGCATGTCGGCTCCGTCGCGAGGCCCGTGTCGAAGTCGATCCACGTCAGCAGAATCTCGGGCGGCGGCGGCGCAGTGTAGGGCATCGTGTCGATCGCGCGCAGCACGCTCGACCAGACGCGTCCCGCGCCGGTCGCACCGGTCAGGCCCGTCGGGCGGTTCTCGTCGTTGCCGACCCACACGACGACGAGCCGGTCGCTGGTGAAGCCGGCGAACCAGCTGTCGCGCAAGTCGTCCGAGGTGCCCGTCTTGCCGGCAACGGTCAGGTCGGATCCGAGCGCGCGCCGTATCGATGCGCCGGTGCCGTGCTCCATGACCTGCACGAGCGCCGTGTTCAGCGCATAGACGTCGTCGGCGCGCGCGGCCGCCATGATCTCGAGCGGATAACGTTGCACGCGCTCGCCGTCCTCGCTGACGACCGCGCGCACGGCTTTGAGCGGCGTGCGGAACCCGCCGTTCGCGAGGCTGTTGTAGATTTGCGCGACCTCGTACGGCGTGAGGCCGAGCGCGCCGAGCAAGAGCGACGGATACGGCCTCGGGCGCTGCTCGAGGCCGAGACGCATCAAGAGGTCGGCGATCGGCTCGAGCCCGACGTCCATGCCGAGCCGGACGGTCGCCATGTTCAGCGATTCCGCGAGCGCGCGTGCGAGCGGCACGATGCCGCGTGCGCGGTCGTCGAAATTCTTCGGCAGCCACGTCTGACCGTTCTCGAGCTGGATCTCGATCGGTGCATCGTCGATCGGCGACGCGAGCGTGTAGCGGCCGCTCTCGAGCGCGGCGAGATAGACGACCGGCTTGATCAGCGAGCCGATCGGCCGGCGCGCGTCGAGCGCGCGGTTGAAGCCGTCGTAGCCGCTCTTGCGGCTGCCGACGAGTGCGAGCACCTCGGCGTTGTGCGGATTCGTGACGACGACGGCGCCTTCGAGCGGCGGCGCGTTCTCGCGATTCGCCTGGATCGCGTCGAGCTCGCGGGCGAGCGCGCTCTCGGCCGCCGCCTGCACCGCGGGATCGAGCGTCGTCAGCACCTGCAGCCCCCGCCGCTCGAGCTCGTCGCGCGGATACTCCTCGTAGAGCTGCCGGCGGACGAGGCCGAGGAACGCCGCGTAGTAGCTCGCGGCGCGTCCGGCCTCGGGCAGGACGTCGAGCTCGCGCGCCGCGGCCGCACGCGCGTCGGCCGGGTCGATGATGCCCTGCTCGGCGAGCTGCTCGAGGACGAGGTTGCGGCGCGCGAGCGCGCGCTCCGGATGCCGCTTCGGGTTGTAGTACGTCGGGCCCCGCACTTGCGCGACGAGCAGCGCGAGCTCGTGCAGCTCGAGCTCGGCGAGCGGCTTGCCGAAGTAGAACTGGCTGCCGAGGCCGAAGCCGTGGATCGCGCGGGCGCCGTCCTGCGCGAGATAGACCTCGTTGATGTACGCGTGCAGCAGCTCGTCCTTCTCGTAGTGGAGCTCGAGCGCCAGGGCCATCACCGCCTCGCGGAGCTTCCGCGACCACGTGCGCTCGTTGCTCAAGAAGTAGCTGCGAACGAGCTGCTGAGTCAGCGTGCTCGCGCCTTGGCGGATCTCGCCGGCACGCAGATTGACGAACGCCGCGCGCAGCACGCCCTTCAGATCGATCCCGAGGTGCTGGTCGAAGCGGCGGTCCTCGACTGCCTTCAACGCGTCGATCAGGAGCGGCGGCACCTCCGACGGCTCGAGGATCAGCCGATCCTCTCCGTGCACCGGGAACACGCTGCCGATCTGCAGCGGGTCGAACCGCAAGAGCGGCAGCTCGCTGCCGGATGCGTCGATCACGCGCGCGACCTGTCCGCCTTCGAACTCGATCGATACGCTGCGCGACGGCTCCTCCTCGGCGCCGTAGCGGTATGCGCGTGTGACGACGTCGAGCGCGCCGGCACGAGTGCGATAACGGCCGGGCCTGTCGGCGGCCGCGGCCTCGCGGTAGCCGAGGCGACGCAATTCGGCGACGACGTCGTCCCGAGCGAGGCGGCGCCCCGGATAAAGCTCGAGCGGCGTCGCGAACACCTGCGCCGGAACGTCCCAGCGGCGCGCCTCGAACTCGCGGCTGACCTCGACGCCGAGAAGCGCCGCGTACGTCGCGAAGCCGACCACGCCCGCGAGACCGAGCACCACGGCGAGGCCGATGATCCCGCTGAAGAAGCTGCCGCGGCGTGCACGGCGCGCGCGCGTCCTGCGCGCCGGCGCCTTCTTGCGAGCGGTCTTCTTTTTCGCGGCGGGTCGCTTGCGTCTCGTCGTCACTCGGACTCAGCCATTGCGGATGCGGTTGCTCGAGGCGTGTCGTGGGCCCAACGGCCGGATGCGGCGACAAGGATACCGATCATTGCCTCCGAGCGCTCCCTGTGGCGAAAAGGCATCACGAACGCATCAGCGCAGCAGGTCGCGGAGCCGGTCCTGGAGCCGATCCTGCAGTCGATCCTGCAGCGCGTCGTGCAGCCGCCGCTCGATGATCTTGCTGAAGTCCGGCCGGATCTCCGGATCGGTCACGGTGCCGCGCAACGTCAGCGGCAGCGACTCGCCGGCGAGCCGACCCATCTCCTCGCAGCCGGGGATGCCGGTCGAGCCCGTGAGCGTCGCCTCGAGCGTGTAGTCGAGACGCTGCTCGGCGAGCGCGAGATGGCCTGCGCCCGTGAGATCCATGAACGACGCGCGCGCGAGGAGATCGTTGCTCGTCGCAACGCCGTCCTGCACGGTCGCCGTGCCGCCGATGAGCACGTATTCCGTGCGGGCGGGCCGCTGTGCGGGCGCGGGAAGCCGCCGCGCGGTGTTGTAGACGACGCAAAGCGCGCGTCCCAGGTTGAAGCCTTCGATGGCGCCGTCTCGCATCGAGAACGTGACGCGCCCGTTCGCGCTCGCGACGTTCTCGAGGACCGTCCTGCCGGTGCCGGCGAGCTCGAGGTCGAAATCGCCGGTGCCGCTCACGTTCGCGTCGCCGGTGAGCGCGGTGATCAACGGCTCGAGCGCGAGCGACGTCGCTCGGCCGGTCAGCGCGAGGCTGGGCTGCGCGGTCGTGTCGACGACGAAGCGGCCGTTGAACTCGCCGCCGTAGAGGGTCGCGCGAGCGGAGTCGAGCACCGCGCGTCCGTCGCCGACGGCGATGTGCGTTGCGACGTCGCGCATCGCGAGCCCGGCGAGCAAGAGGTCGCCGACCTGGACCGTGCCGTCGATCTCGAGGTTCGTCAGCGCCTCCGCCGGCAGCTCGATGTCGCCGGCTGTCCGCGTGTCGTCGCTCGCGTCGTCGGGGAGATCGCTCGCGCGCGGCGGCAAGTAGCGGTCGACGTTCACGCGATCGATCGCGAGCGTGAAGCGATGCGCGGGGTTCGTGACGCCGTCGATCGCGTACTCGCCGGTGATGCGGGTGTCGTCGAGCACGAGCTCGATGTCGCGGAAGCGGGCGCCGTCTGCGCCGGCCTCGAAGCGGGCACTGAGCGCGGCCCGCTGCAGCGTCGACGGGTCCGACGTCTCGGGCACCGGCTGGCCGAAGCGCGTCATCAGCGTGCGCGGCGAGAACGGCGCGACGCGCGCTTCGCCGCTGGCGCTGATGCTGTCGCCGACGCTCGTCAGCACGGCGCGTCCCGTCGCCGAGAGCCCGAACGCTTCGAGCGCGGCCTCGTCGAGCGCGAGCCGGCCCGCGGCCGTGTCGTACTCGAAGCGCGCGTCGACCGAGAGCGCGCCGAGCTCGGCCGGCGAAATCGCCGCAGGCATCAGCTCGCCGAGGAGGGGCGCGACACGGGCGGGATCGATCTGCGTCGTCCGGAGCGTCCCGCGCAGCACGCGGCCGGACGCGTTCGAGCCGGGCGCCGCGTCGACGGTCGCCGTGAGCTCGGCGCCCAGGAGCGCCGCGCGAAGCTCCGGCACCGCGATGCGGCCGTCGGCGAGGCCGACCTCGACGCGGCCCGCGAGGCCGAGCCGATCGATCGCGGCGAGGTCGATGCCGTCCGGCACGTACACGGCCGCGAGCGCGCGCAGGCCGTCGCCCGGCGTTTGCTCGGGCACGTCGAGGCGTGCCCGCAGCACGCCGTCGTCGCCGAGCGCGGCGTCGCCGGCGAGCCGCGTGCCGGCGATATCGATAGCGAGCGCATCGAGTCTGAGCTCGTCGATGCGCCACGGGCCGAGCACCGGCGTCGTGGCGGCATCCGCCGGCGCGGCGTCAGCGAGCGACAGCGCGACGCGAAACGTCGCGCTCGCGTCGAGGCTGCCGAGCGTGTCCGGATCGACACCGTCGGGCAGCGCGATGCCGAACGTCTCGAGCGCCGGGGCGATCGCCGCGTCCGCGACGCGGAGCTCGCCTTCGAGCTGCGGCGCGTCGATCACGTCGCGCGCGACGATCCGCCACTCGGCCGTGATGCCGCCCACCCGCGTTGTCAAGCCGTCGACCACGAACGAGCCGACGCGCGGATCGAAGCGGAGCTCGCCGAAGCTCATGCCGAAGTCGAGCCCCGAGGGCGCCGCGTCGCTCGGCGCGAGCCGCGCGTCGATGCGGGCGGTGCCGATCGAGACCGAGCCGTCGGCGAGCGCGTCGGCCGCTCGAGCATCGAGCGTGCCCGTGGCGAGCTCGGCGCCGGACGGATCGCGTGCGGCGAGGCTCAACGCGAAGCCGCGCAGCGAGACGGCCGCGTCCGCGGCGGCCGCGTCGAGCGCCGCGAGGCCGACGTTCGCGCGCGTCTCGACGGCGAAGCGGCGCCGGGTCTCGGCGTCCTCGACGTCGACCGCAAGCGTCACGTCGACCGGCGAGCCCGCGCGAATGCGTCCCGTCGTGACGTCGATGCCGCTCAACACATAGCGCGGCGCGGAGGGCTCGTCGTACCAGCGGACCTCGCCGTCGCGGATCTCGATCCGCTCGATGTCGAGCTGCTCGGCGAGCGGCTGCGCCGGCGGCTCGTCGTTCGACGCGGATGCGGGCGACGTGCCGAAGTTTTCCCAGTTGCCGCGGCCGTCGGTGCCGCGCACGAGATGGAGCCTCAGGCCGTCGATGCGCACGCGGCCGACCTCGAAGCGCCGCCCGAGAAGCGGCAAGAGCTTCACGCCCGCGGAGACGCGCTCCACGGTCGCGAAAGGCACATCGGCGTCGAATTCGGGCGGCTGACCGAGCGTGACGGCCTCGGTCTCGATCGCGAGCCACGGGAAGAACGCGAGCTCGAGGTCGCCGTCGATCGTAAGCGGGCGGCCGGTGCGTTCCTCGACCCAGTCCGTCAAATAGCCTTTGTAATCGTTCGGGTCGACGAGCACGACGAGCGCGAGCGCTGCGACGACGACGAGCGCGGCGGCCGCTGCGACGATTGCCAGCAGAATCTTGATCGCTTTCACGGACTGCTCCCACATCAGCCGGCGCCGCAATCGTAGCGCGACGCGTAGAATGAAGCGATCGGTCATCAGGGAGCGAGGAGCGTCGATGGAATACCGCAATCTCGGCCGCACGGGCGTCAAGGTGAGCCCGCTCTGTCTCGGCACGATGATGTTCGGCCGGCGGACGGGCGAAGCGGAGTCGATCGGGATCATCGAGCACGCGCTCGGCGAAGGCATCAACTTCATCGACACGGCGAACGCGTACGCGGCGGGCGAGAGCGAGCGGATCGTCGGCAAGGCGCTCGCGAAGGACGGGCGGCGTCAGCGGGTCGTGCTCGCGACGAAGGCGTTCCTGCCGGAGGATCAGAACGATCCGAACGCGCGCGGCCTGTCCCGGCGTCATCTCGTGATGGCGTGCGAGGCGTCGCTGAAGCGGCTCGACACGGACTGGATCGATCTCTATCAGCTGCATCGCGCGCAGGCGGACATTCCGATCGACGAGACGCTGCGCGCGCTCGACGATCTGATCCGCGCGGGCAAGGTGCGCTACATCGGCACGAGCATGTTCCCGGCGTGGAAGATCGTCGAGGCGCTGTGGGCGTCGAAGGAGCTCGGGCTCAATCGCTTCGTCTGCGAGCAGCCGACGTTCCATCTGCTGGATCGCACCGCCGAGCGCGAGCTCCTGCCGGCCGCGCAGAGCTTCGGCATCGCGGTGATCCCGTGGGGGCCGCTGTGCGGCGGGCTCCTGACCGGCAAGTACAAGCGCGACGACCTGAGCGCGGAGGGGCGCTGGCAGGGCGGTAAGGACAACTTCGGCCGTCCCGTGACCGACAAGGCGTTCGACGTGATCGAGGCGGTCATCGCGCTCGCCGCGGAGAAGGGCTGCACGCCGTCGCAGCTTGCGCTCGCGTGGAACGCCGCGCAGCCGGGCGTCACCGCGCCGATCATCGGGCCGCGGACGAAGGATCAGCTGATCGACAACCTGGGCGCGCTGAACGTGACGGTCACTGCCGAGGACCAGGCGCGGCTCGACGCGGTCGCGCCGCCGATGTCGCAGAGCTTGCGCTACTACGATGCCGCGATGAGCGTCGACTTCCGCCCGAACTTCGGCCGCTGGTGAAAATCGGGGTCAGAGCCCTTAGACCGAGTCTTCGGGCTCTGACCCCAATCAGAAGCCGCCGCCGGTTTTGAAACCGCCGCCGCCGAAGCCCCCGCCTCGGCCGAATCCGCCGCCGCCGAAGCCGCCGCCTTTCGGGAAGTTCCAGCCCCCTCGGCCGCCCGGCATGTGCCACGGACCGGGGAACGGCCCCCGCGGGAAGCGGCCGGTGCCGAAGGTCGGGTTGGCGCTGATCTGCCTGAACCGTTGCTGGCGGCGGATCGCTTCCCAGACCTCGTCCGCGCCGACGGAGCCGCCGACGAAGCGATCGAGCAGCATGTGGATCAGCGCCGCGTTGACGAATGCGGAGCGCACGTCGTCGTAGCGGCTCTGCTTGAAGCGCTTGCGGATGTCCTCGAGGGCGAGCATGCGCTCACGCTGCAGCTGGTGCAGCCGCCGATACTGGATCCGCTCCTGCTCGATATCCTCGATCTCGTCCTCGAGCGCCTCGAGCTCGTCGACGAGCGCGTCGTCCTCCGGGCTCGGTGTGCGCGCCGTGCGCTTGCGCAGCGACGAAAGATCCTCGCGACGGAGGGCCGCCGCGACGAGCGTCGTGCACTCGGTCGAGAAGTCGTCTTCGCCGCTCGCGAAGCGCGCGCGTTTCTCGATCAGCTCGTCGAGCCGGGACTCTTGCTCTTCGATCGCCCGATCCGCCTCCGCGAGGCGTGCCTCGGCGGCCTCGAGCTCGCGCCGGCGCTGCGGCACGCCGGCCGCTTCGGCCGCGGCACGCTCGAGCTCGCGTGCGGCTTCGATGTCGCGATCGGCGATCTCGCGCATTCTCGCCGCATGCTCGGCGAGCCGCGTGGGGATCTCCGTCAGCAGGTGGTAGTTGCGCCGCTGCGCTTCGTAGTCGACCGTGCGCGCCGCCCAGCGATCGAGCAGCCGCGCGATCGGCCACGCGCGGTAGCGTGCGGTGCCGAAGCCGCGATTCCACAGATACGCGAACACCGGGTCGGCCTCGTAAGGGCGGCCCTTCTCGACGCGATCGGTCTCGGCGGCGCGCGCCTTCTCCTCGGCCTGATCCGCGACCGCGTCCGAGCGGTCGGCCGCGGCGAGCTTGTCGCGGTACTCGGCGTCCGCTTCGAGGCGCGCCTGCGCGTCGGCTTCCGCCGCGTCCACCGCTTCCGCGGCCGCCGCGACTTCCGCCTGCCGCGCAGTTCGCTCGCGCTCGAGCTCCGCGAGCTTCGCTTCCGCCGCCGCGATCTCGTCCGCGAGCCGCGCCTCGGCCGCCCGCCGAGCGGCGAGAATTTCCTCGACGCGGCGGTCGACGTCTTCGAGCGTATCGGCGAGCTCGCCGCGCTCGAGCTCCGCGAGCCGCACGCGCGCGATGCGCGCATAGAGCGCGAGCTGCGTCTGGCGCGCCTTCGTGAGCGCATCGCCGGCCTTCTGAAAGCCCGCGTCGAGCGCGTCGGCCTCGCGGCGCAGCTTGCCGAGCGCCTCGTCGATCGACTCGAGCGCTTCGCGGCCGCTCAGCGTCGCCATGCCGTCCTCGACTGCGCGTGCAGGCACGTCCGCCGCGGGCCCGTCGTCATCGATTGCTCCACCGCTACCACTCCGTGATCGTCGCGCCGGTCGTCTCGACGAGATACTCGCGCTCGAGCTCGCCGCGGCGCTTCACGCCGACGACGTTGTTCTGGATGATGCCGTCGTCGGACTTGTCCTGCCTGACGCGATTGAACGTTTCCTCGTCGACGCGAAGGCCGAAGCGCGTGACGGTCTCGACCTTGCCCGTCTCTTCGTTCTCGACGCTCACGCCGACGACCGATCCGTCCGGCCCGACCGCCTCGACGATCAGGTAGTAGTTCTGCGCGGACGGATTCTCCTCGGGGATGCGCCACACGCCGGAGAGCTCGCCGGGCCGCGACACGATCCGGAGCTCGTACTGCTGCTCGAGCCGGGCGCGCAGCGCGGCGAGCTCGGCGACGGCTTCTCTCGCTTCGTCGTAGTCCCGGCGCTCGAGTGCCGCGTCGCCCTCGGCCGCGAGCGATCGAGCTTGCTCTCTCGCCTCCGGCGCGGCCGCGACGGCGAGCACCGCCTGCTGCGCGGCCTCGAGCCGCTGCGGCAGTTCCTCGATCTCGCGGAGCGCGGGACCGCGAATCGCGAGCTGATAGATCAAGAGCACGACGGCGACGGCCGCGACGGTCACGCCGACGGGCTTCCCCCAACGATGCCGGGTGACGTACAGCACCGCGAGCGAACGACGGAGGCCGGGCTCCGGCGGCCGAAATACGAAACGGTTCTCGCGGAGCGCACGGACGCCCTGCTCGATGACCGCGTCGCTGACCTCGATCCCCTGACCGGCGTAGATCTCGCGAAGCCGCTCCTTGAGCTGTTGCTCGCGCTCCTCGGCGCCGAGCTCGCGCTCGATGAGCCGCTCGCGATGGCGCAGCGTGTCGACGACGTCCATCGCGAGCATCACTTCGTCGAGCGGCGCCTTGTCCGTGTCCCGACGCGCGGGCGGCGCGCCGGGCGTCGTCATCACTTCGGACATGCGAACATCGTCGTCATCGTGCGTCGCCGTTCCTTTCGGCAGGCTCGCTCGGGGATTCACACAGGCGCGGGTTTGCGCGGCTGCGCGGCGCGTCACCCGCGCGGCGGCTCCACCGCGAGCGCCTGGCCCTCGTTCACGAGCTGCGCGAGCCGCCGCTTGCCCTGCTCGACGGCATCGCCGATCTCCTTCGCATTGCGCGTGCTGAGCTCGCGCATCTCGGCGATGATCTCCCGCGAGTGCTCCTGATAGCTCACGACCGAGTCGACGAGCTTCTTCACGGCTTCCGCGCGAATCGTCGGGCCGTAGCCCGCTTCGAGCGCCGCCTTCTGCACCTGGCCGCCGATCTCGGCGAGATCCTCGAGACTCCGGCTCACGCCTTCCTTCATCGCCTCGAGCGTCTCCGTGCTCTCGTGCAGCCCGTGCAGGCCGGTGAACGAAGCGCTGAGCGCGGTCAGCACCGTCTCGTTCGTGCTGAAGAAGCTGACCGCCTGCTTGTAGACACGATCCTTCGCGTTCGTCGTCTGCAGCAGCCGTCCCATGACGACCTCCGACGTGTTGTACGCGATCGTCAGGTTGTCGGACAGATCCTTGCAGATCTGGTAACGGTCCTCGGCGTGCTGCACGTCGCGCAGGCGCTCGTCGCGCGCGAGCTCGAGGCGCGCCCGTTCGACCGGGTCCGTGCTCGAGCTTCCGGCGACGGCCTTCATCGCGGAGTCGAGCTCGGCCTTGCGCTGCTCGAGCTCCTCTTCGGCGCGCTTCAGCACCTCGAGCGCGAGGATCTCCGCCTCCTTCAACGCGCCGCGGAAATCCTGATAGGCGGACAGGATGATCTGCTCGCGCTCGATCTGATCGCGCGTGTCCTTCGCGACGTCGAGATAGATCCTCTTGATCTTCTCGAAACGGTCCGAGATGTCGCCGCGCATCACCTTCGTCCAGATGTTCTGCAGCCGCTCGAACGTGTCGATCTTGCCGTCCTCGAACTGGTCGACCATGGACTTCGCGTCCTTCCTGATGCTGTCGAACGCGTTCGTGATCTCTGCGTAGCGCTCGCCGAGCTCCATCGACGCGATCTGCTCGCGCACGACTTGATTGAACAGCGATGCCTGGGAGAGCGTGCGCGCGATCGCGACGACTCTGGCCTCGTCGAGGTCCGACACGCGATTGAGCAGCGCGACGATCGGTGCTTCTTCCGTGCGCTCGGGCACGAGGCCGAGATCGCGGAGCCGGTTCATTGCCTTGTCGAGGTATTGCATCGGGGTGGCCATGGCGATCCTCGCTTTGATTCTGGCCTAGCGGATGCCGCTTCGCGGGCTCGCGGCGATCGATATTCGTCGAGCCTAAGGGCATGCATGGGCCGAGTCCATACCCCGCCGCGTGCTAAGCTGCGCCCCGTCGACGAGCGGACGGGAGGAAGCGTGGAGCAGCCCGCGACAGAACGAGACGCCGTGCGCCGGGCGCCGCTGTGGCTGATGATCGGCCCCGGCCTGCTGCTCGCGGCGACCGGTGTCGGCTCCGGGGATCTCGCGACCGGCGCGATCGCCGGGAGCCTCCTCGGGCCGGCCGTGCTGTGGGCCGTGCTGCTCGGTGCGCTGCTCAAGTTCGTCGTGACCGAGGGGCTCGCGCGCTGGCAGCTCGCGACCGGTGAGACGCTGCTCGAAGGCGCGGTGCGCCGGATCGGGCCGATCGTGATCTGGGCATTCTTCCCTTACCTCTTTCTCTGGTCGTTCTTCGTCGGCTCGGCGCAGGTCAGCGCGAGCGGCGTCACGCTGCATGCGATCCTTCCGGTGTTCGACGATCCGCGGCACGGCAAGATCGTGTTCGGCATCGCGTCGGGGCTCGCGGCGCTCGCGCTCGTCTGGTTCGGCGGCTACAAGGCGTTCGAGCGGGCGATGCAGGTCTGCATCGGCCTGATGTTCGTGATGGTCGTCGCGACGTCGGTGCTGCTCTGGCCCGGCACGACGCCGGTCCTCGAGGGGCTCTTCGTGCCGGCGATCCCGGACGCGGACGGCGAAGGCTTCACGTGGACGATCGCGCTGATCGGCGGCGTCGGTGGCACGCTGACGGTGCTCTGCTACGGCTATTGGCTGCGCGAGGAAGGCCGCACCCGACCCGAGGATCTGCCCGCGTGCCGCGTCGATCTCGGGACCGGCTACCTGATGACGGCCCTCTTCGGCATGGCGATGGTCATCGTCGGCAGCAGCATCGAGGTCGAAGGGGAGGGCACGGAGCTGCTCGTCCGGCTCTCGGACCGGCTGGCCGACGTGATGGGGCCGACCGGCAAGTGGCTGTTCCTCGTCGGCACGTTCGGCGCCGTATGGAGCAGCGTGCTCGGCGTCTGGCAGGCCGTCCCCTATCTCTTCGCCGACTGCTGGGCGCTGATCCGCCGGCCCGATGACGGCGCGGCCCGCGCGGCGGTCGATACCACGTCGAAGCCGTACCGTGTCTACCTGCTGCTCCTCGCGACGGTGCCGATGCTCGGCCTCTTCGCAAGCTTCCGCGAGGTGCAGAAAATTTACACCGTGCTCGGTGCGCTGTTCTTCCCGCTCCTTGCGCTCGCCGTGCTGGTGTTCAACGGCCGCGCGAGCTGGGTCGGCGCGAGGTTCCGCAACGGGCCGGCGACGATCATTGCGCTCGTCGGCGTGCTACTGTTTTTCTCTTACTTGGCTATTCGAGATTCCGGAGGCGGTTGAGCCGTCATGAGCAAGTTGTCCCGCATCGGGCCTAAGATCGAAATCCCCGCGGAGCTTCCCCGTTACCCGACCCTCGTCCACATGCTGAAGGCCGCGGTCAGCGAACGGCCCGACGTCGTCGCCGTGATCTGCGAGGACCGGCAGGTCACGTACGCCGAGTTCGGCCGCGCGGTCGCGGGACTGTCGCGGCGGCTCGGCGCGCTTCGCGGCAAGCGCGTCGCGTTGCTGATGGCGAACTCGATCGAGATGGATATGGCCGTCCTCGCGGTCATGGCGGCGGGCGGTCAGGCCGCGCCCGTGAACCCGTTCTTCAAGGAGCGCGAGCTCGACAAGGCGATGCCGATCGTCGACGCCGAGATCCTGATCTGCGATCCCGGCTTCCGCGAGACGGCGGACGAGCTCGCCTCGCGCTACGGCGTCCGCGAAGTGATCTCGCTCGGCCCCGGCGGCGGCGAGACGATCGATGCATGGACGAACGATCCTTCGCTCGAGATCAGCACGGACGGTCTCGGCGCCGACGACCTCGCGCTGATCCTGTTCACCGGCGGCTCGACGGGCATCCCGAAGGGCGTCGATCACACGCATCGCGGGCTCATGTACGGCGTGCTGCAGCACGTCGCGGTGTGGCCGCTCGACTGGGGCCGGGAGCGCTTCCTGACGGTCGCGCCGATGTTCCACATCTGGGGCCTCGCGTACACGGCCTGGGTGCCGATCTACTCGCAGAGCACGCTCGTGATCGTGCCGCGCTACGATCCCGAGAAGGTGATCCGCGCGCTCGGCAAGCACCGGATCACGGTGTTCGGCGGCGGGCCGGCGCCGATCTACATGGGGCTCCTCGCGAACGCCGCGTTCGACGAGGAGGACTACTCGTCGCTCAAGTATTGCCTGTCCGGCGGCGCTCCGGTGCCGGAGGACCTGCACCGCGAGTGGGAGAGGCGGACCGGCTGCGAGGTGTCCGAAGGCTGGGGCATGACGGAGGGCGCGCCGTTCTGCCTCAATCACTCGATGGTTCCGCACCGGCTGCTGTCGGTCGGCAATCCCGTGCCCGAGACGCAGGTCGAGGTCGTCGACGTCGAGACGGGCGAGCGCGTGTTGCCGATGGGCGAGGCCGGCGAGGTCCGCGTCAAGGGGCCGCAGCTCATGGTCGGCTACCGGAACAATCCGGAGGAGACCGCGCGCCAGCTGCGCGACGGCTGGATGTACACCGGCGACATCGGCTACGTCGACGAGGACGGATATCTGTTCCTCGTCGACCGCAAGAAGGACATGGTCATCGTCGGCGGCTACAACGTGTATCCGCGCGAGATCGACGAGGTGCTGTTCAATCACCCGGCGATCCGCGAGGCCGCGACGGTCGGGAAGCCTGATCCGCGGCTGGGCGAGGTGCTCGTCGCGTTCGTCGTCCTCGATCGCGGCAAGACGCTGACCGAGGAGGAGTTCTTCGCGTACTGCGAGCGGCAGATGGTGAAGTACAAGCGGCCGGTCGAGGTCTACTTCGTCGACGCGCTGCCGAAGACGGGCACGAACAAGATCAACCGGCCGGCGCTCCGCGACATGCTGAAGCAGAAGCAGGGCTGAGCGCGCCGCGGAAATACGCGTCGGACACTTGATTCGGTCTAATTCGGGGTCAGAGCCCTTTTTCGACGAGGCTCACTCGCATCTTCGGCACCTTTTGGGTCGGAGCCCTTTTCGATCGAGGTTCAAGCGGACCTTCGATGTCACGAAGCGAAAAAGGGGTTCTGCCCTCCAAGGTGCCCGCGACCGGGGCCCACTCGGATGGTCGACGCCGTCGTCAGCGGGCTTTGACCCAAAAGGTGCCTCGAAAACGGGCTCTGACCCCAAACTGGAAAAGCGCTCTGACCCCGAATGTAGTGCCTGACACGATTCACGCGCGCGAGACCTTTTCGGCCACGATGGGAGAGAAGCAGAAAGAGGCGGCGCAGCGACCCACCTCGATGGTCGCGTTGAGCCTCGAGGCCGTGATCGTCGCGGTGACGGACGAGCGGCCGCGGCTCCTCGTGTCGTTGAAGGATCCACGGCGTCCGTCGATCCCGTCGGGTCCGCTCGATGCGGCTGCCGACGTGACCCTCGAGCGCGGACTGCGGCGCTGGGTGCAGCACCGTGCCGGGCTCGAGCTCGGCTATGTCGAGCAGCTCTACACGTTCGGCGACCGCGACCGCAGGCCCGACGTCGACGAGCGGCTCCTGTCGGTCGCGTACCTCGCGCTCGTGCGCGAGGAGCAGCCTTCTCCTGGCGCCGCATGGATCGACTGCTACGATCTTTTCCCTTGGGAGGACCACCGCGACGGTCGTCCGCACGCGCTCGAGACGCAGATTCTTCCGAAGCTGAAGCATTGGGCCGGGCGCAACGAGACGCGGGCGGCCCGCGTTCGCGAGACCTTCGGTGTGCCGCCGATGCCGTGGGACGCGATCCGCGTGCTCGAGCGCTACGAGCTTCTGTACGAGGCCGGGCTGATCGCCGAGCACTACACGGACAAGGGCGAGCAGCCGCCGGACGACCTCGGCACCGGAATGCCGCTCGCTTACGACCATCGGCGCATCGCCGCGAGCGCGCTCGGCAGGCTGCGCGGCAAGCTCACGTATCGCCCGGTCGTGTTCGAGCTCTTGCCGGAAACGTTCACGCTGACGCAGCTGCAGCGGACCGTCGAGGCGCTCGTCGGGCTGCGGCTCCACAAGCAGAACTTCCGCCGGCTCGTCGAGCAGGGCAGGCTCGTCGAGGGCACGGGCCGCTTCTCCGCCGCGACCGGCGGCCGGCCGGCCGAGCTCTTCAGGTTCCGCGAGGACGTGCGCAGCGAGCGGCCGCGCCCGGGCCTGCGCCTGCCGGGACGGTAACGGCAAAACAAAGGGATCGGACCCGGTTTCCTCTATGGGCTTGTCAGGAACTCCCGCTTGCCGTACTCTCTCGCCGTAATGCTCAAGTTGAGCATAACAGCTCGAGGGACCGAACCATGGTGGCAGCACCGAGCACGATCGACCTCTACGCGCGTCTCGGCCATGTCCTCCCGGACATCGAGATCGCCGCGCTCGAGCCGATCATCGACGAGATCACTCGCCTGAAACGCGAGCGCAATGCCGTTCTGCTCGCGCACAACTACATGACGCCGGACATTTTCCACGGCGTCGCGGACCTGAAGGGCGATTCGCTCGCGCTCGCGAAGATGGCCGCGGAGACCGACGCGGAAGTGATCGTGATGGCCGGCGTCCACTTCATGGCCGAGACCGCGAAGATCCTGAATCCCGACAAGACGGTGCTGATCCCCGACGTCGCTGCGGGCTGCTCGCTCGCGGAAAGCGTGACGGCCGAGGACGTGCGCCTCCTGCGGGAGCAGTATCCTGGCGTGCCGGTCGTGACCTACGTGAACACGTCCGCGGACGTCAAGGCGGAATGCGACATCTGCTGCACGTCGTCGAACGCGGTCGAGGTCGTGAATTCCCTCGGCACGGACCGCGTGATCTTCCTGCCGGATCAGTACCTCGGCCGCTGGGTCGCGTCGCAGACGAACGTCGACGTGATCCTGTGGCGCGGCAGCTGCGAGGTGCACGAGCGCTTCACCGGTGACGAGCTCCGTGCGTACCGCAAGTCGCACGAAGGGATCAAGATCATCGCTCACCCCGAATGCCCGCCCGACGTGCTCGCGGAGGCCGACTACGTCGGCTCGACCGCGGGCATGATCACGTGGGTGAAGCGGGAGCGCCCCGCCAAGGTCGTGATGATCACGGAATGCTCGATGAGCGACAACGTCGCCGCGGAAGCGCGCGACACGGAGTTCGTTCGTCCATGCAATCTGTGCCCGCACATGAAGCGGATCACGCTCGAGAACATTCGCGACTCGCTGCGCGACATGAAGCACGTCGTCGACGTCGCTCCCGACGTCGCCGCACGGGCGCGCAAGGCGGTCGAGCGGATGCTCGCGGTGCGCGTCTAGGACGGTTGCTGCATCAGCGCTCGGCGCAAGGAGCCCCGCAATGACCGACTCGGCCGGACAGCCCATCGAGATCAGGCGTGCCCGCGCCGTCGTCGTCGGCTCGGGTATCGCGGGCCTGTCGGCGGCCCTCGGCATCGAGGACTGCATCGTGCTGACGCGCGGCACGCTCGGCAGCGGCTCGAGCCGGCACGCGCAGGGCGGCATCGCGGCCGCCCTCGGCGCCGACGATTCGCCCACCGACCACGCGCTCGACACGCTCGCGGTCTCCGCGGGTCTCGCGGATCCCGAGGTCGCACGCGCGGTCGCGGAAGCCGCGGCCGGACGCGTCGAGTGGCTGCGCGCGCTGGGCGCGCGCTTCGACGTCGACGAGCGGGGGGAGCTCCTGCTCGGCCGCGAGGCGGGGCACCGCACGCGGCGCATCGCGCACGCCGGCGGCGATGCGACGGGCGCCGAGGTCATGCGCGCGCTCGTCGCCGCGGTCGAGGCGCGCCGCGACATCGAGGTGCTCTCGGGCCACGAGCTGGTCGACCTCGTGCGGCACGGGCAGCGCGTCGCCGGCGTGCTCGCGCGCGCGCCCTCGGGCACGCTCGTCGCGATCCTCGCGCCCGCCGTCGTGCTCGCGACCGGCGGCATCGGCGGGCTCTACGCGCGCACGACGAATCCGGTCGAGGTGACCGGTGACGGGCTCGCGGTCGCGGCACGTGCCGGCGCCGAGCTCGCGGACCTCGAGTTCGTGCAGTTCCATCCGACGGCGCTCGCCGTCGATGCCGATCCGGTGCCGCTCCTGACGGAAGCGCTGCGCGGCGAGGGCGCGATCCTGATCGACGACCGCGGCGAGCGTTTCATGCTTGCCGAGCATCCGGATGCCGAGCTCGCGCCCCGCGACGTCGTCGCGCGCGCGATCTGGCGCCGACTGAGCGCGGGGCGCAAGGTTTACCTCGACGCACGCGCGGCCGTCGGCGCGGCGTTCCCCGAACGTTTCCCGAGCGTGTGGCGCACGGCGCAGCGCTGGGGCCTCGATCCGCGCGTCGAGCCTCTGCCCGTCACGCCGGCCGAGCACTACTTCATGGGCGGCATCGTCACCGATCTCGACGGGCGCACGTCGATCCCCGGCCTCTGGGCCGTCGGCGAGGTCGCGTCGACGGGGCTTCACGGCGCGAATCGTCTCGCGAGCAACTCTCTGCTCGAGGGGATGGTCCTCGGCGCGGCCGCGAGCCGCTCGATCGCCGAGTCGCCGGCCGTGCCGTCGTCCACGTCCGCGCTCGAGGTTCCGGCCGGCGCGCTCGCGGCGAGCGGCGCCGGTCATGCGCAGATCAGAAGCGCGGTGCGCGAGCTGATGTGGAGCCGCGTCGGCCTCGTGCGAGACGCGGAAGGGCTCGAGCACGCGCTCGCCGAGCTCGCGCGGCTCGAGACGCAGGCGGGCGCCGCCGAGCGCAACATGCTGCTCGCGGCGAAGCTGATCGCGACGGCCGCGCTCGAGCGCACGGAGTCGCGCGGCGGTCACTGGCGCGGCGATTACCCCGAGACCGACCCGTCTCAGCAGTTCAGGCGCTCGTTCCGCCCGACGCCCGCACCGCGCGTGACGCTGCGGATCCCCGCAAAGCGCGCGGCATAACCTCTCGTCGCGCGCCGCACACGCGCGCCTTCTGCTGCCGGGAGTGTTCCATCGGTGACACACCGGCGCGACGTGTTGCGCCTGCCGGTCGGCTGCATTTTCATGCGTCGTCGTTCGGCGTCGGCTGGCGAGACCGTCCCGAATGTGGGAGACTCGGGCGCATTCGAAGCGCGCGGCCGCCGACTCCGCGCCGACAAGAGAAGAACGACGATGGGGCGCTATCAGCACGTCATTTGGGATTGGAACGGCACGCTGCTCGATGACGTCGCCTTGTGCCTCGACATCATGAACCGCATGCTAGACGAGCGAGGCATGCGCCGCATCGAGCCGGTGCGTTATCGACAGATCTTCGATTTCCCGGTGCAGCTCTACTACCGGAAGCTCGGTTTCGACTTCGATACGGAGCCGTTCGACCGGCTCGCTACGCTCTATTGCCAGCAATACGATGCGCGCGTCGTCGAGTGCTCGCTGCAGAACCATGCACGACGGATTCTCGAGGGCTTGTCCGAGCGAGGCGTGACGCAGGCGATCCTGTCGTCGCAGGAGCAGAGCGCGCTCCACGAGGCGCTCCGCTACTTCCGGATCGACCACCATTTCGACGCGATCGTCGGACGCACCGACCGCCACGCCACAGGCAAAATAGACACGGGGCGGGCGCTGCTCGAGCGGCTCGGTGCGGATCCGTCGCGGACCCTCCTGATCGGCGATACCGTGCACGATTTCGAGGTCGCGTCCGCGCTCGGCACGGACTGCATCCTCGTGAGCCACGGTCATCATTCCGGCGAACGCCTGAAGGCCGTGCACCACGACGTCGTGCCGTCGCTGCGCCCGCTCGCGAAGCGCCCCGAGCTGCTCGCCGCCTAGGAATTGGGGTCAGAGCCCTTAGACTTGGTCAACGGGCTCTGACCCCAATTTGCTGCGATGATGCATCGGCTGATGTGTTTTCCGAGCGCCGTGAAGCGGGATCCGGCGATCGAGCTCTGGATGCTCGAGCATTCGGGCGAGCTCGGGGCGATCGCGCGGCACTGGTTCGAAGTCATGCGCGGGTGCGGCGACGACGTCCGCGAGCTCCTGCACGACGGTCATCCGACAGCCTGCGTCGGGGACGCTGCGTTCTGCTACGTCAACGCGTTCACGTCGCACGTGAGCGTCGGGTTCTTCCGCGGCGCCGAGCTGCCCGATCCCGCGGGGCTGCTCGAAGGCACCGGCAAGCTCATGCGGCACGTGAAGCTCCGACCCGACCGTGACATCGATGCGGACGCGCTGGCGGCGCTGATCGAAGCCGCATACCTCGATATCAAGGCGCGCGTTGCAGGGTGACGCGCCTCGGCGCTCGGCGCTTCGCGCGGAGCACGCGGATGAGCCTGAGTATTGCCGCACGAAAAACGCCCGAGTGCCTCACGACAAGCGCCCGAGTGCGGCACGACAGACGACCCCGAGTCCCGAGCGTCAGACGAGCCCGAGCGCCGCGCGTCTGACGAGATCGATCAGCGGAGCCGGAACGATCCCGAGCCACAGCACGACCGCGCTGCTCGCGGCGAGCACCGCGTAGCCTGCTGCCGGAAGCCTCGCCTGCCGCTGCAGTTCGAGCGTCGCGTCGTCCGGATCGAGATAGAGCGTGACGAGCACACGCAGGTAGTAGAAGAGCCCGATCGCGCTGCCGACGATCACGAGCGCGAGCAGCACCCATAACGACGCCTCGATGCTCGCGGCGACGACGTAGAACTTCGCGACGAAGCCCATCGTCAGCGGGATGCCGGCGAGGGACAGGAGCATCAGCGAGAAGACGCCCGCGAGCCACGGTCGGCGCCAGAAGAGGCCGCGATAGTCCGCGAGCATCTCCGCCTCGTCGTCCGCCGCCGACGACAGCACGGCGACGATCCCGAACGCGCCGATCGTGCTCGCGAAGTAGGCGGCGAGATAGTAGCTCGCGGACTCGACCGCGACGTCTCCGCCCGCGATGAACGCGACGAGCAGATAGCCGATGTGCGCGATCGACGAGTACGCCAGGATCCGCTTCACGTTCTGCTGGAGCAGTGCGAGGACGTTGCCGAGCAGCATCGACGCGCCCGCGAGCAACGAGAGCGCCATCAGCACCGGCTCCGACTCGAACGCACCGGCGCCGAGAAAGTAGCGGAGCAGCACGACGAACACCGCGCCCTTCGAGACCGTCGCGAGGAACGCCGTGATCGGCGCGGGCGCACCCTGATAGACGTCCGGCGTCCACAGGTGAAACGGCACGAGCGACAGCTTGAACGCGATGCCGGCGACGACGAACGCGAGCCCGGCGGCGACGTAGAAGCCGCCGCCTTCGGCGGCGAGGAGCTCCGAGATCCGCGCGAACTCGAGCGTGCCGACCTCGGCGTAGACGAGCGCGATGCCGAAGAGCAGGAACGCGGAGGAAACGCCGCTCAGCACGAGGTACTTCGCGCCCGCCTCGAGCCCGGGCTTGTGCTCGCGCGAATAGGCGAGCAGCGCGAAGAGCGACACGCTCAGGAGCTCGAAGCCGAGGAAGAGCGACGCGAAGTGCGAGCTCGCCGCGAGCACCGCCGCGCCGAGCGCGGCGGTGAGGAGCAGGACGTAGAGCTCGCCGGGCGGCTCGCGGCGCGCGGCGAGATAACCGGCGGCGAGGCCGACGACCGCGAGCGTGCAGAGGAGGAGCCAGCCGGTGTAGAGGAGCGCCGGGCCGTCGACGTCGAGGAGCGGCGTGACCTCGAGCGGTGCGACCCTCGCGGCGATCGGCAGCGACACGAGCGTCGCGGCAAGCCCGGCGACCGTCGCGGCCGTCGCGAGCGTCCGGCTCGGCACGAACGCGACAAGCAGCATCACGACGATCGCGGCGATCGCGAGCACCGTGATCGGCAACAGCGCGACGAAGTGCTCGGCGGTGAAGGTCATCGCGCGCCTCTCATTGCGCGGCTTCCTGGTCCGCAACGGCGGCGGCGACGCCGAGCGCCTCGAACGTCGGCCGCGCCGCATCGAGCACGGGCTGAGGCCTGAGACCGAGCCAGATCAGCACGACGATCATCGCGGCCGAGTACGCCATCTCGCGCCGATCGAAGTCCGCGGCCCGGATCTCCCGCCGCGGCCGCCCGTGGAACGAGCGCTGGATCAGCACGAGCGAGTAGATCGCGGCCGCGACGAGCCCGGTCGCCGCGATCGCCGCGAACACCGGCGCGACGGACCACGCGCCGAGCAGCACGAGGAACTCGGCGACGAAGTTCGCGAGGCCCGGGAGCCCCAAGGATGCGATCGCGAAGAAGAGGCCGACCGCGCCCATCCGCGGCATCTGCGCCCAGAGCCCGCCCATCCGGCTCATGTCGCGCGTGTGCAGACGCTCCTGCAGCGCGCCGGCGACCGCGAAGAGGCCGCCGGTCGAGAGGCCGTGCGCGATCATCTCCATCACGGCGCCCTGGAGCGCGAGCTCGTTCCACGCGAAGACGCCGAGCAGCACGAAGCCGAGGTGGCTCACGCTCGTGTACGCGACGAGCCGCTTGAAGTCGGTCTGCGCGAACGCGAGCACGGCACCGTAGAGGATCCCGGCGACGGCGAGCGCCATCGCGATCGGGGCGATACGCATTGCAGCATCGGGGAAGAGCGGCACGACGAAGCGGATGAGCCCGTACGCGCCGGTCTTGAGCAGGATGCCCGCGAGGATCACGCTGCCCGCGGTCGGCGCGTCCGTGTGCGCGTCCGGGAGCCACGTGTGCAGCGGCACCATCGGCAGCTTCACGGCGAACGCGACGAAGAAGCCGAGCATCAGCCACATCGAGACGCTCGGCGCGACGTCGATGCCGAGCAAATCGAAATAGTTGAAAGTCCATTCGCCGGTCGCCGACGCGTTCACGAACGCGAGCCCGACGATCGAGGCGAGCATCAACAAGCTGCTCGCCTGGGTGAAGATGAAGAACTTGATCGCCGAATACACCCGGTTCTCGTGCCCCCAGATCGCGATCAGGAAGTACATCGGCACGAGCATCACTTCCCACAGGAAGAAGAACAGGAACAGATCGACCGCGACAAAGACGCCGACGATGCCCGCGAGCGACCAGAGGAGATTCGCGTGAAAGAAGCCGACGCGCTCCGTGATCTCCGTCCACGAGCACGCGACGGACACGAGGCCGAGGAAGAGCGTCAGCGCGACCATCACAAGGCTCAGGCCGTCCATCGCGACGTGGAAGCCGATGCCGAAGCGCGGGATCCACGCCCATTCGGCCTCGACGAGCCAGCCGGGACGCGGCGTCTCGGTGACCGCGGGCGCGTTCAGCCAGATCGCAGCAACGAGCGCGAGGTCGACGCCGAGCGCGAGCAGCGCGATCCAACGCACGAGGCGCGGGCTCTGCCGCTCGGCGAGCCAGGCGAGCGCGCCGGCTGCAAGCGGGATCACGATGAGCCACGCGAGGATCATAGGAGCAGCGTGACCGCGACCACGATGACGAGCCCCGCGAGCATGCCGGCCGCGTACCACCTGAGCTCGCCGGTCTGGCTCTCCGACGCGCTGACCCACGCCGACCGGAGCGACGCCGCGATCCAGTCGTAGACGCGGTCGACGAGCTCGCCGCGCAGGAGCCGCGCAGCGAGAATGAACGGCCGGACGAAGAGAGCGTCATAGAGCCGGTCGAAACCCCATCCCGAGGCCCACAGCCGATCGAGCGCGAGGGGCCACGGCGGCCTTTCCGGCGTGCTCGCGGCGACCGCACGCGCGCGCGCGACTCGTCGCCTGCCGGGGAAGAAGAGCCAGTAGGCGACCGCGATGCCGGCGAGCGAGATCACGGCCGCGGAGAGCTCGAGCACGATCTCGCCGGCCCCGCTTTCCGCTTCCGCGGCCGCAGGCAGCGCGGTTTCGACGAAGCCGGAGAAGAGAGCGACGTGGCCGAGGCTCGCCGGCGTTTCGACGAAGCCGCCGACGATCGACAGCACGGCCAGCGCGACGAGCGGGATCGCGATCGCGAAGCGAGTGCGCCGCCCGTCGGCCGCGCGCGTCGGATCGGGCCGACGGTCCGCGTGCGGCGCGCCGGCGTCGGCGCTCGGGCCCGCGCCGCGCGAGAAGCCGCCGCTCGTGCGGTCGGCGGGGCTCCGCGCGGCGGCGGTCGCGCCGGGCACCGGCGTCTCGCTCTCGTCCGCGTGTCGGCCCGCGGGTGCCGACTCGCCGAAGAACACGATGAATACCGCGCGGAAGATGTACACGGAGGTCAGGAACGCCGCCGCGAGCCCTGCGAGCCCGAGCCACAGCGCCCCGCGCTCCGCCGACCACGCGCCCGCGAGGATCTGCTCCTTGCTGTAGAACCCGGACGTCACGAGCGGCACCGACGCGAGCGCCGCCGCGCCGATCACGAACGCCCAGAACACGAGCGGCATCCGGCGGCGCAGTCCGCCCATGCGGAAGATGTCCTGCTCGTGATGCATCGCGAGGATCAGCGCGCCGGCCGAGAGGAACAGGAGCGCCTTGAAGAACGCATGCGTCATGAAATGGAACACGGCCGCGCTCCACGCGCCGACGCCGAGCGCGAGGAACATGTAGCCGATCTGACTCATCGTCGAGTACGCGAGGATCCGCTTGATGTCGCGCTGCGATAGCGCCGCGAACGCGGCGAGGAGCAGCGTCAGCGCGCCGACGACCGCGACCGCGAGCTGCACGGCCGGCGCGAGCACGTAGAGCGTGTGCATCCGCGCGATGAGGTACATGCCGGCCGTGACCATCGTCGCCGCGTGGATCAGCGCACTGACCGGCGTGGGGCCCGCCATCGCGTCCGGCAGCCACGTCTGGAGCGGCAGCTGCGCGGACTTGCCGACCGCGCCCGCCAGGAGCAGCGCGCTCGTCGCGAGCGCGAGCCCGGCTCCCGGCTGCCATTGCTGCTCCGCGCCCGTCAGGATCGTTTGGACGTCGAGCGTGCCGAACGTCGTCGCGAGCACGATCAGACCAATCAGCATTGCGGTGTCGCCGGCGCGTGTGACGACGAACGCCTTGCGCGCCGCGTAGCCGTTCGCGGGATCGCGATACCAGAAACCGATCAGCAGATAGCTGCAGAGCCCGACGCCCTCCCAGCCGAGATAGAGCAGGAGCAGGTTGTCCGCGAGCACGAGCACGAGCATCGACGCCGTGAAGAGGTTCATGTACGCGAAGAAGCGGCTGTAGCCGTCGTCGCCGTCCATGTAGGCCGTCGAGTAGAGGTGGATCAGGAAGCCGACGACCGTGATCACGAGCATCATCACGAGCGACAGCGCGTCGAGGTAGAGCCCGAAGCGCACGGAGAACTCTCCGGACGCGATCCACGCGCCGAGCGCCGAGCGCGAAGCCGGAAAGCCGTCGGCGGCGCCGAAGAAGCTGGCGGCGATCGCGAGCGCGACGACGGCTGCAAGCCCGACCGATCCGACGCCGACTACGCTGACGGTCCGATCCGAGAGCTCGCCGCGCGTCGCGAGCAGGATCGCGCTGCCCGCGAGCGGCAAGAGCGGCACGAGCCACAATGCGTCCTGCATCGAGAGCTACCCTCGAAGCTCGCTCAACGCATCCGCGTCGAGCGTCTTGAACGTGCGGAACACCTGCATCAGCAGCGCGAGCGCGACGGAGACCTCCGCGGCGGCGAGCGCGAGGACGAGGATGAACATCACCTGGCCGTCGGCCTGTGCCCAGCGCGCGCCCGCCGCGACGAACGCGAGCGCGGTCGCGTTCAGCATGATCTCGATCGCCATCAGCATGAAGATCAGATTGCGGCGCACGAGCACGCCGATCAGCCCGAGCGCGAACAGGATCACGGCGAGGAGCAATGCGTGCTCTATCGGGACGGCGTTCATGCCTGCACCGCGCGTTCTGCGCGCTCGCGCGCGCGCTCGTCCGCGTCGTCGACGGGCGCCGCCTGGGCTTCGGGTGCCGGCACGTCCTTCGCGAGCCGCGCCTCGAGAATCCGGCCGATCCGATAGGCCGCGACGAGCCCCGCGAGGAGCAGCATCGACGCGAGCTCGACCGCGAGGAGGTACTGACCGAAGAGCCGCGCCGCGACCGCGGCAGGGCCGACCTCCTGACGAGCCGGCGGCCCGACGTCGCCGATCGACAGCACGTAGAGGAGCTCGACCAGCAGGATCGTGGTCAGGATCGACGGCCCGATCCAGAGCTGCGGCCAGAGCCAGCGGCGCTCCTCGCGCAGCGTGACCTCGCCCAGGTTCAGCATCATCACGGCGAACACGAAGAGCACCATGATCGCGCCGGCATAGACGATCACCTCGAGCGCCGCGGCGAACGGCGCGCCGAGCGTGAAGAAGACGCCGGCGAGCGCGAGCAGCGAGACGATCAGGTAGAGCAGCGCGTGCATCGCGTTGAGCCGCGTGATCGTCAGGATGGTCGCGGCGATCGCGACGGCTCCGAACACGTAGAACGCGACGGTCATGCGGTGCCCTCGCTCACGGCATCAGTCCCCGGACGTCGACGGGCGGCGCCTCGTTCTCGGCCTCGCCCTTGTCCTTGCCGCCGATCGCGAGCCCCGAGACGCGATAGAAGCTGTAGCCGGGATACTTGCCCGTGCCGCTGATCAGGAGGTCCTCCTTCTCGTACACCATGTTGCGGCGGTCGTACTCGCTCATCTCGAAGTCGGGCGTCAGCTGGATCGCGTACGTCGGGCACGCTTCCTCGCAGAATCCGCAGTAGATGCAGCGCGAGAAGTTGATGCGGAACCACGCGGGGTACCAGCGGCCCGTCTCGTCCTCGGTCTTCTCGAGCGCGATGCAGTCGACGGGGCACGCGACCGCGCACAGGTAACACGCCACGCAGCGCTCCTGCCCGTCCGGGTCGCGCGACAGGATGATCCGTCCGCGGAATCGCGGTGCGAGATACGGCTTCTCCTCGGGGTACAGGATCGTCTCGCGCTTGCGGAAGCCGTGCAGGAAGACGCCCGCCATGCTCTTCACCTGGCTGCCGAGCACGGCGAGCTGCCGGTAGAGCCAGCTCTCGTTCGCGGCCATCATGCGGCTCCTTCGCCGCTCATCGCGACGACGATGGCACCGGTCACGAGCACGTTCAGCAGCGCGAGCGGCAGCAGGAACTTCCACGCGTAGCTCATCAGCTGGTCGTAGCGCGGGCGGGGCAGCGCCGCGCGCAGCAGCAGGAACACGCCGAGGAAGAACGCGACCTTCAGAACGAACCAGACGATCGGCGGCAGGAACGCGGGCCCGAGCCAGCCGCCGAAGAAGAGCGTCGCGATCATCGCGGACGACAGCAGCATCCCGAGGTACTCGCCGAGGAAGAAGAGCCCGAACTTCATCCCCGAGTATTCGGTGTGGTAGCCCGCGACGAGCTCGTGCTCGGCCTCGGGCAGGTCGAACGGCAGCCGGTGCGTCTCGGCGATCGCGGCTAGGAAGAACACGACGAGCCCGACGAACTGCGGCACGAAGTACCACATGCCGCGCTGCGCCTCGACGATCTCGACGAGGCTGAACGAGCCCGCGAGGATCACGACGCCGACGAGCGAGAGGCCCATGAACACCTCGTAGCTGATCATCTGCGCCGCGGTGCGCAGGCTCCCGAGGAGCGCGTAGTTGTTGTTCGACGCCCAGCCCGCGAAGGTCACGCTGTAGACCGAGAGCCCGGTCATCGCCAGGAAGAACAAGAGCGCGATGTTCAGGTCCGCGATCACGAAGCCCGGCGCGAACGGCACGACGGCGAACGCGACGAGCATCGTCACGGCGACGATCGCGGGCGCGATCACGAACACGGGCTTGTCGGACAGCGGCGGGATCCAATCCTCCTTGAGCAGGATCTTGATCACGTCCGCGGCAGCCTGAAGGAGGCCGAACGGTCCGGCGCGGTTAGGCCCGTAGCGGTCCTGCCACCATGCGAGCACACGACGCTCGATCCACGTGAGCATCGCCGCGCCGAGAAGCAGCACGACGAACAGGACGACGATGAAGAAGAGCATCGCGGCGGCGCTCATCCGCGGTCTCCTCCGTCGCGTGGAGCGCCTGGCGGCGGTGCCGCGGCGCGGATGCGTGCGGTGCGTCCGCCCGTGACGGGGAGGCCCGGCAGCCCGGCAGGCACGCCGATCACGCCCGGCGCGAGCGTCTGCGACACGCGGATCGGCAGCGTCACGAGCGCCTCGCCGAGCGCGACCTCGACGAGCCGGTCGGCGGCGAGTCCGCGCGCGTGCGCGTCTTCGGCGCCGAGCGCGACGTAGGGCTCCGGCACGCGCTCGGCGATCGGCGGGGATGCCACGGAAAGCTCGTCGCTGCCGAAGACGTGGTAGAGCGGGACGACGCGGAATGCATCGTCAGCCGGGCCCGATGCCTGCGGGATGCCGTCGAAGTAGCGGCGTGCGGCGCCGTCGCGAGGCTCGAAGAGCCGCACGCCCGGATTGCCGCCGTGCAGCCGTCCGGTTTCGTCCTTGAACTTCTGCACGGACTGCTGGTTCGAGTTCCAGCCGGGCGCCCAGTAGTACGGGAGCAGCGCGGGCGGCGTCCGGGCGCCGTAGTAGCCCTCCATCGAGAACGCGAGCGGCGCGTCCGGATCGGGCGGAGGCTTGCGCTCGCGGATCTCGACGTTGGCCCGCATCGCCGTGCGGCCGCTGTAGCGCGCGCTCTCGCGTGCGATCGGCCTGCCGACGATCCGGAACGAAGCGTCGGGCGCGGCGGCCGTGATGCGCGCGAGCGAAGGAACGGACGCGGCGCATTCCGCCGTGACGTCATCGAGCGTCTGCCATGAACAGCGCTCGCCGCGGCGGCGGATCAGCTCGGCGAGCCAGCGCCACGATTCGCGGATGTCGCCTTCCGGCACGTAGACCTGGTAGAAGCGCTGGGCGCGGCCCTCGCTGCTCAAGAGCGTGCCGTCGGCTTCGGCGAACGCGGATGCGGGCACCACGAGATCGGCGGCGCGCGCCGTCGCATGCAGCGTGTGATCGACGACGATCAGATGCTCGACCCGCGCGCGGAAGCGCTCGAGCGCGCTGCGCGGCAGGCGCCGCTCGAGATCGTTCTCGAGCACGACGACCGCGCGGATCGGCTGCGTGTCCACTCGCTCGAGCGCGTCGTCGAGGTTGCGTTCGCCGAGGAGCGCGAGCCCGAGGCTGTTGCATTCCGGAACTACGAGCGCGAGATCCGCGGTGCGACCCCGCTTCGTGCCAAGGGCGAGCGCGACGTTCGCCGCGGCCTCGATGACCGCGCCGTTGCCTGCGCCGGTGCCCGAGACGACGAGCGGGCGCTCGGCGGCGGCGAGCGTCGCGGCGACGTGCTCGGCCAGCGCTTGCGTATCGGGCGGCAAGTCGGCGACGCCGGGTGCGGACGCATCGAGGTGCCGCGCGATCGCGAAGCCGAGACGCGCGATGTCGTCGGGGCGCGCGCGATACGTGCGCTCGGCGATGCCGTCGAGGCGCGTCGCGTCCGCGGTCGCGACGAAGAGCGGGCTCCACTGGCCGAGCGCCGCCGTGCGCACCGGCTGATCGAGCCACGATGGGATCCCGAGCTTGGCTGCGATCGCCTTCTGCCGCTGCCGCGCGGCCTCGCGGAGCGCGAGCGCGAGCCGGGGTGCGGTGTTCGGCACGTCCTCGCCGAGCACGAGGACCGCGTCGGCCGAAGCGGCGTCCGCGATCGACGGCACACGCGTCGCGCCGTCGTTGCGGATCGCCGCGATCGTCGACAAAAGCTTGGCGTCGGCGGCCGGCACGCCGACGTAGAAGTTGTCCGCGCCGACGAGCCTTCGCAGTGCGAAGTTCGCTTCTAGCGATGCACGCGGCGAGCCGATGCCGATCACGCGTCCGGCGAGCATCTCGACGGCACGCGCGAGCGCGGCGTCCGCGGCGATGGGCTCGAGCGTGCCGCCGCCCGTGCGCGCGAGCGGCGCTCGCACGCGCGTCTCGGCGTTCACGTAGCCGTAGCCGAAGCGGCCGCGGTCGCAGATGAAGTAGCCGTTCACGTCGCCGTTGTAGCGGTTCACGATCCGGCGCAGCCGCCCGTAGCGCTCCTGCGCGGAGATGTTGCAGCCGACGCTGCAGTGCGGGCAGATCGATGGCGCGGACTGCAGGTCCCATTTGCGGACGTAACGATCGGAGAACGGCTTGTCCGTGAAGACGCCGGTAGGGCAGACCTCCGCGAGGTTGCCGCTCCATTCGCTCTCGAGGACGCCGTCCTCGTGACGGCCGAAGTAGACGTGGTGATGCGCCGCGAATGCGCGCAAGTCGCCGCCGCCTGCGATGTCCTGGTAGAACCGCACGCAGCGGTAGCACGCGATGCAGCGGTTCATCTCGTGGTTCAGGAACGGGCCGAGGTATTGGTTGCGATGCGTGCGCTTCAAGCCGCGATACCGGCGGTAGTTGTGGCCAGTCATCACGGTCATGTCCTGAAGGTGGCATTCGCCGCCTTCCTCGCAGACGGGGCAGTCGTGCGGGTGGTTGACCATGAGCCACTCGATCACGCGCGCGCGGAAGTCGCGGGCCTCGGGCTCGTCGAGGCCGATGCGTGTGCCGTCGGTCGCGGCGGTCATGCACGCCATGACGATGCGGCCCTCGGTGTCGTTCTCGTCGCGGTACTGCTTGACCGCGCACTGGCGGCAGGCGCCGACCGAGCCCATTGCCGGGTGCCAGCAGAAGTACGGCAGGTCGAAGCCGAGCTCCAGGCAGTGCTCGAGCAGGTTCTTCTCGGGCGCGGCCGGGTACTCCCGGTTGTCGACGTAAATCGGCATCGGGCTTACCTTAGGGGCTCCTCGTTGCGATCGCGTTCGTGAAGACCGTGCGCATAGGTAGTCGCAGGGCGGCGCGGCGTGCACATGCCCCTTCAAGGACCGCCGTGAATACATCCCTGTAGGCTCCGGGCGCGCCATCCCTGGCGCGCACGGTCCTTGAAGGGGCATGTGCACACCGCACCGCCTGGAAACGTTCCCGCGGTGTCGAAGCTCCGGACTCGCTCAGGAAATCGGGCTCTGACCCCAATTTCGCGGACCTCAATTTCGCGGTCTTCGAGCCCAACGCTCGCGGTGACGTGTCGAGACGCGGTGTGCGATGGCCTCTTCCAGGACCGTGCGCGCCAGGGATGGCGCGCGCGGAGCCTACAGGGATGTATTCACGGCGGTCCTGGAAGAGGCCATCGCACACCGCGTCTCTCTGCGATGCCCTCAATCCCGCGACAAGAGAGCAGGGCGCCGAGGCACGAGCAACGCGTAACGTCGAATGGAGCGGCAGCGGGCTCATCGGTACGGGCACCTCCGCTCGGCGATGTGGCGCTCGAAGTCGTCGCGGAAGTAGCGGAGCGCCGATTGCAGCGGCTCCATCGCGCCCGGTGCGTGCGCGCAGAACGTGCGGCCCGGGCCCAAGTAGCGCGTGTGCATCTCGAGGAGGTCGAGGTCGTGCGGCTGCCCACTGCCTTCGTCGATCGACGCGAGCAGGTGCTCGACGTACGGCAGCCCGTCGCGGCACGGCGTGCACCAGCCGCACGACTCCTGCGCGAAGAAATGCTCGAGGTTGTGCACCATCGCGACCGGGCACGTGCGGTCGTCGAGGACGATCATCGTGCCGGTGCCGAGGCGGCTGCCGAGCTTCTGGATCGAATCGAAATCCATCGGTGCGTCGAGATGCTCCTCGACCAGGAAATCCGTCGACGCGCCGCCCGGCAGAAGCCCGCGGAAGCGGTACCCCTCGCGCATCCCGCCCGCGAGCTCCTCGAGGAGCTCGCGGATCGTCGTGCCCATCGGCAGCTCCCACGCGCCCGGCCGCTTCACCTTGCCGCTGACGCCGTAGAGCTTCGTGCCGGCATCGTTCGTACGGCTCAAACCTTTGAACCAGTCGGCGCCGAAGCTTACGATGTGCGGCACGTTGCAGAGCGTCTCGACGTTGTTTACGACGGTCGGCTTGCCCCAGAGCCCGACGAGCTGCGGGAACGGCGGCTTCGTGCGCGGGATCGCGCGTCGTCCCTCGAGCGCGCTGATCAGCGCCGTTTCCTCGCCGCAGATGTAGCGGCCCGCGCTCATGTGGAGATGCAGCTCGAGGCCGAACGGGCTGCCCAGGATGTGCTCGCCGAGCCACCCCCGTTCCTTCGCTTCACCGATCGCACGCTTCAGCCGCTCGGCCGCGACGCGGTACTCGTCGCGCAGGAAGATGTAGGCGATCGTCGCGCCGAGCGCATACGCGCTCACGATCATGCCTTCGATCAGGAGATGCGGATCGCCTTCGAGCAGGAGTCGGTCCTTGAACGTGCCGGGCTCCATCTCGTCGGCGTTCGCGATCAGGTAGCGCGGCGCCGGCGCGTCGTCGCCGCGCGGCATGAAGCTCCACTTCTGCCCGGTCGGAAAGCCCGCGCCGCCGCGTCCGCGTAGGCCCGATGCGCGCACGACGTCGAGCACGTCCTCGGGCGACATCTCCGTCAGCGCCTTGCGGACGGCGCGGTAGCCGCCCGCGCGCTCGTAGCCGTCGATGTCGAGCGGCGGCTCTCCCGGACGAATGTTGGCCGTCAGCGGACGTTCCATCATCGGTAGCGTTCGAGCGCCTCGTCGAGCAGATCCGGCGTCAGGTCCGTATGCAAGATTCCGTCCACGAGCATCGCAGGCGCGCGATCGCAGCAGCCGAGGCACGGGATCGGCAGCACCGTGAAGCGGCCGTCCGCGTCGGTCTCACCCGGCGCGACGCCGTAGCGCTCGCGGAAGCGCTCCGTGATCGCATCCGTGCCCATCAGCCAGCAGCTCACGCTGTCGCAGACGTGCACGACGTGCCGGCCGACGGGCCGGCGATAGATCAGGTTGTAGAACGTCGCGACGCCGTCGAGCTCGTCGACCGACATCTCGAGCAGCTCCGCGATCGCGCGGAGCGCGTCGTCCGGCACCCAGCCGCGCCGCCGCTGCACGATCTTGAGCGCGTCGATGCACGCGGCGCGCTTCCGGTCGTAGTGCGCGAGCTCCTGCTCGATCTCCGCGATTTCTTCTGACGTCAGCATCGCGTTGCCGCAACCGTCATCGATCCACGTCGGCCATCACGAAGTCGATGCTGCCCAAGATCGCGATCAGATCGGCGATCATCAGGCCGCGCGAGATCAGCGGCAGCACCTGCAGGTGCGGGAACGACGCGGTGCGGATCCGCAGCCTGTAAGGGATCGGTCCGCCGTCGCTGATCACGTAGTAACCGTACGCACCCTTCGTGCCCTCGATGTTGAAGTGGCTCTCTCCGGGCGGTATCACCGGTCCCCAGCTGACGTTCAGGAAGTGATGGATCAAGGTCTCGATGTCGTGCATCGTGCGGTCCTTGATCGGCGGTGTCGTCAGCTTGTGGCGCGACTTGTAGTCGCCGGGCGGCATGTCGTTCACGCACTGCTCGATGATCCGCAAGCTCTGGCGGATCTCCTCCGCGCGCACCGCGCAGCGATCGAAGCAGTCGCCGTTCTCGGCGAGCGGCACGTCGAACTCGAACTGGTCGTAGCCCGAGTACGGACGCTTCTTGCGGAAGTCCCAGTCGAAGCCGGTCGCGCGGAGGTTCGGGCCGGTCACGCCCCAGTCGATCGCCTCCTCGGTCGAGAGCGCGCCGATGCCGACCGCGCGTGCGCGCAGGATGCGGTTCTGGAGCGCGATCTTTTCGTACTCGTGAAGCCGCGGCGGCATCCACTTCAGAAACTCGCGGATCATGCGGTCCCAGCCGTTCGGCAGATCGGCGGCGACGCCGCCGATCCGGAACCACGCGGGATGCATCCGGAAGCCGCAGATCGCCTCGATGATCTCGAACACGCGCTCTCGATCCGTGAACATGTAGAACACGGGCGACAGCGCGCCGACGTCCTGCGTGAACGTGCCGTAGAAGACGAGATGGCTCGCGATCCGGAAGAGCTCGCAGAGCATCACGCGGACGACCTGCGCACGCTCCGGCACGCGGATGCCCGCGAGCTGCTCGACGGCGAGCACGTACGGCAGGTTGTTCATCACGCCGCCCAGGTAGTCGACCCGGTCGGTGTACGGGATGTACGTGTGCCACGACTGGCGCTCGCCCATCTTCTCGGCCGCGCGGTGGTGCCAGCCGATGTCCGGCACCGCGTCGACGATTTCCTCGCCGTCGAGCTGCAGCAGGATCCGGAAAACCCCGTGGACGCTCGGATGGTTGGGGCCCAAGTTCAGAAACATGAAGTCGCTCGACTCGCTGCTCCGCTGCATCCCCCATTCCTCGGGCACGAAGCGCAGCGCCTCGGTCTCGGCCTCGTAGCGGTCGTCCGGCAGCTCGTAGCGGCCCATCTCGGTCGCGCGCGCGGGATGCTCCTTGCGCAGCGGATGGCCTTCCCACGTCGGCGGCATCAGGATCCGGCGCAGGTTCGGGTGGCCCTCGAAGCGGATGCCGAACATGTCCCACGCCTCGCGCTCGTACCAGTTCGCGTTCGGCCATATGCCGGTGATCGTCGGCACGGTCGCGTCGTCGGCCGAGAGCGGGACCTTGATCCGCAGGTCCTCGTTCCGCGAGTACGACAAGAGGTGATAGACGAGCGAAAAGTCCGACGCGGGTTGACCGCGCCGGTGATCGCGCATCCGCTCGTCGATCGCGGTCAGGTCATAGAGCATCTCGTACGGACGCTCGAGCTCGGTCTTCAGGTACTTGAGCGCATCGGCGATGTGCGCCTTGTCGAGCCACAGCGTCGGGATGCCGTCCGCGGTCGGCTGGATTTTCGCGCCGCTCGGAAAGAGTCGCGGCCCGAAGCGTCTCTCGAGCGCGGCCGCGACGTCCCGTCCGGCGGCCCGCGGCGCGGACGCCGCCGCGCGAATCGGCGCGTGCTCGTGCGGATGGGCCTGAGAGAAGTCGCGCTCCACGGTCCGTTCGAGCTCAAACGGAATCGGGTGTCCGCAGCGTTCGCTGCGCCGTGCGCTCCGCGCGTTTCTCGTCGCGGAAGCTCCGAACCGGTGCGCGCGTCACGCCTTGCGGCCCGACGACCCACGACAGCGGCCGCCGCTCGGTGCCGACGGCTTGCTGCAGCAGCACGAGGCCCTCGAGCAGCGCGTCCGGTCGCGGCGGACAGCCGGGCACGTAGACGTCCACCGGCAGGAAGCTGTCGACGCCCTGCACGACGCTGTACACGTCGTACATCCCGCCGGAGTTCGCGCAGGAGCCCATCGAGATGACCCAGCGGGGCTCCATCATCTGCTCGTAGAGCCGGCGCACGACGGGCGCCATCTTCTTGAACACCGTCCCGGAGATCACGATCAGATCCGCCTCTCGCGGCGTCGCGCGGATCACCTCCGAGCCGAACCGTGCGATGTCGAACTTGCTCGTGAATGCCGTCGCCATCTCGACGTAGCAGCACGACAACCCGAAGTTGAACGGCCAGATCGAGTACTTGCGGGACCACGCCGCGAGGTCCTGAAGCGTGCTCAGGAACACGTTGTGCCGCATCGCCTCTTCCTGCACGGCATCGTGGCTCGGCGCCGCGCGCCGCCCTGCGGCCGGTGCTGCGCCTTCGGGCGTGCTCAACCACCAGCGCATCGGATCTCCGTCATGCTTCGTCTCCGACTTCGGCGAGCGACGGCGCCGCCGCGGGCCCGGCCCTCGGCGGGCTCGGCGCTGCCGTGCGAGCGCGCATGCGTTGCGCGAGGCCTCGGCGCGCGCTCGGCGACCAGTCGAGCGCACCGATCCGCCACAGATACGCGAGCGCCGCGAGCAGCACGCCGATGAAGACCGCGATCTCGACGAACGCCGGCCATCCGGCTTCGCGCGCGATGACGGCCCACGTGATGATGAAGACGGCCTCGATGTCGAAGATCACGAAGAGGACTGCGACGATGTAGAACTTCGCGTGCATGCGGAATCGGGCACGATGCACCGGCACGACGCCCGACTCGAACGGGTCGCCGGTCGCGCGCTCCGTGTGCCGCTCGCCGAGCCAATTCGACGCGGCGAGCACGCCCCCGACGAGCACGAGCGCCGCCGTGACGTAAACGGCCAGGGGCCACAAGCTATCCTCGGACATCGCCGGCCTCCGCTGAGCCCTTGGCCGATGCAAGCTTGGTGCCATGCATTGCGCACGGCGGCGTCGAGAGGGATCGGGCGCAGGGCTCCGCGCCGGCGCTTCTTCCGGAGCGGATTCGCGCGGCGAGTCGTTTGGTTGACTGAACGCGGGAAATTTCCGGACCAGAATACACCGGCTCGGGAGGACACTCATGAGGCGGTGGTCCTTGAGATATCACTTCTTGCAGGGACACGAGCTCGAGACCGAGCTGCTCGAGCGCTGCCTGCAGCTGCGCCGGTCGCGGCGGAAGTCCGATGTGCCGTCCGGCTCAATCGGCGGAGCGTCGCGGGATGGAGCTCGCCCGGCCCACGGACGCGCTCCGATCCGCCTCTGCCACATCACGCGCAACGACTGCTCGGACTTCGACTTCCCGCGGCTGCTCGAGGCGGACGCGCACGTTTCGGCGCTGCTCCGCACGCTGCGTGAAACGGCGACGCTCTTGCGGCGCCTCGCGCGCGCCGAGCGTGGCGGCGGTCACCTGCCGTCCTGACCGCATGGGCGAACGCGCAACCCGTGCCTGCGCCGTCCCCCGAAATCGGTAGACTCTGCGTTTTCGCTACGACTCTCGGGAATTCACATGGCATTGAAGAGGCCGCGCTGGCCGAGCGGCCGGCTCATCACGCTCGAGGCCACGTCGAAGGTGCTCGCCGACAACCCGCTCGGCGACCCGCACGTGCGCGAGCTCGACGTCTGGCTGCCGCCGGGATACGACGAGGGCCGCGGTGCCGGGCGCGGCAAGCGCTATCCGGTGCTGTTCGATCTCGTCGGCTTCACGGGCTCCGGGAAGTCGCACACGAGCTGGAGGAGCTTCGAGGAGAACGTGCCGGAGCGTGCCGCGCGGCTGATCGCCGAGCGCAAGATGCCGCCGTGCATCCTCGTCTTTCCGGACTGCTTCACGGCGTACGGCGGTAACCAGTACGTCAACTCCGAGGGCGTCGGCCGCTATGCCGACTACCTCACGCGGGAGCTGATCCCGCTCGTCGACCGCGAGTTCCGCACGCTCGCCGACCGGCGTCATCGCGGCTGCTTCGGCAAGTCGTCAGGCGGATACGGCGCGCTCGTGCACGGGATGAGATACACGCGCTACTGGGGCGCGGTCGCGAGCCACTCGGGCGATGCGTACTTCGACTTCGTGTACCGCTGCGATTGGCCGGCCACGCTCGACGAGCTCGGCAAATATCGTGCGAAGCCGCGCCGCGAAGGACGCGTCGATGCGAGCTCCGATCTGGCCACGCCCGCCGGCGGCATCGACGACGGCCGCATCCGCCGCTTCCTCGAGGCGGTCTGGCGCAAGCCGAGCCCGACGAGCTCCGAGATCCATTGCCTGATGAATCTCGCGTATGCGGCGACGTACGACCCCGACCCCGACGAGCCGCGTCGTCTGCGCGTGCCGTTCGATCTCGAGACCGGCGAGCTGATTCCGGAGCGGTGGCGGCAGTGGCTGCGCCACGATCCGATCCACCTCGTCGCGCGCTACGCGAGGAATCTGAAGACGTTGCGCGGCCTCTACATCGATTGCGGCTGGCGCGATCAGTATCGGATCCACTACGGGACCCGAATCCTGTCGAAGCGGCTCGCGGAGCACGGCGTCCCGCACGTGTACGAGGAGTTCGACGGAACGCACTCCGGCATCGATCACCGGATGGACCGGAGCCTGCCGTTCCTGCTCGAGGCGCTCGCTTAGTCAGCGCTCGAACGCTTCGGCAACCGGCTGCACGCGGATCGCGTCCGCGGCGATCGGCAGCGGGTAGCTCGCGATCTCGGTGTCCTCGTCGAGCACGTGCCGCGGCTTCTCGGTCGCATACTCGATCGGGCTCGGCGCGCCCCTTGCCAGCGCGTCGGCGAGCCGTGCGGCTGCGCCGGTCACGATCGCGAACTTGAAGCGGCGCCCGCGCAGATGGCGCTCGAGCGCGGCGTTCACGTCGTCGAGCGTGAGCTCGCGCATCATCCGCCGGAAACGCGCGAGGTGGCCTTCGCCTACGAGGCCGTAGACGCGGTCGTCCATCGCGTAGCCGAGGCGCCGCGCCGTCGTCTCCGCGAAGTGCAGCACGTACTTTTCCAGGAACTTGCGTGTCAGCTCGAAATCCTCGCGGCGTAATCCGTGCTCGACGAGGCGCTCGATCTCGCGCACCGCGGCGCGGATCGCGAACTGCGCGTGCTCGTTCGGCAGCGTGCGGATCCAGACCTCGAAGAGCCGCGCGCGGCGCGGCACGTTCACCGGCGGCATCCTGCGCTCGCCACCCTCGGGGAAGGCCTCGATGTACGCGTAGTTGCCGTAGTTGAGCCCGCGTATCTCGCGGATCACCTGGAACAGGCGGCCGACCTGCTGTCGATGCTCGCCGAGCCACGAGCACGCGATCGCGAGCGCGTAGAAGTCCCGCTCGCCGCGTGCGACGTCGATCGGGAAGCCGAAGCTGATCGACGCGTCCGCGCCCGGCTTGTCGATCAAGAGCACCTCGTTGCGCTCGATCGGCGCCGGGACGATCGCCGGAGGCGAGGGTGCGGAATCGCCCGACGGCAGCTCGTCGCGGGTCGCGGCCATGCGCGCGGCGAGCGCGTCGTCGAAGCCGCCTGCGAGACCGATCGTGATGTTCGCGCGCGTGAAGCGCCGGCGATAGAACTCGCGGACGTCGTCGAGCGTGACGCTGCGAAGGCCTTGCACCGTGCCTTCCGGCGGATGCGCGTAGCGCGTTCCGGCGAAGACGAACGCGTCGAGCGAGGCCTTCGCGAGCTCCTCGTCCGACGCATAGCGCAGCGTGTTCTCGATGTCGTTGATCGCGTCGCTCTTCAAGCGCTCGAAATCGCGCGGATCGAACGCGGGCTTCGTGTAAGCGTCCACGAGGAGCGGCACGTAGCGGTCGAGGTTGTCGCGATGCGTGCGCCCGGTGAAAGTCGTGCGTTCCTTGTCGACGCGGACGCGGTAATCGGACGCGAGCGGGTAGAGCGCGGCGAGGATCTCGTCGTACGAGTGCCGCTCGGTCGAGCCTTCCGCGAGCATCAGGCCGGTCAGATATGCGAGGCCTTCCTTGCCCGGCGGATCGTCCTGCGAGCCGACCGCGAACGAGACGGAGAACGAGACGGTCGGCTCGCCGTGGACCGGCAAGAGCACGTCGTCGCGCCCCGCGCGGGGCGCGCCTTGCGATGCGGTCGAGCGGTGCGATGCGCCGATCATCTGGCGCCTCGCAGCACGCCGACCGTGCGCCGCTCGGGCCGAAGATACGCGTCCGCCGCAGCCCGGACGTCGTTCGGCGCGACGCCGGCGTACGCCGTGTGCAGCGCCTCGAGCCCGCCGAGCCCCGCCGAGATCGCGAGCGGCCGCGCGACGCGCTCCGCCGCGCGATCGGCCGTCTCGAAGCCCATCAGGAAGTCGTAGCGGATCCGCGACTTGAGCGCGGCGAGATCGTCGAGCTCGGGCGCCACCGCGCGGAAGCGCGTCGCCGTATCGTCGAGGACCCCGATCACGTAGTCGACGTTGCGCGGGTCCTTCACGCGTGCGTACACGTCGAGGAGCCCCGGATCCCGATTCCACTCCGCGCCGGCGGCGAGGAACTCGACGGCCTGCTCGTCGAGCACGAGCCGGCGATATGCCTCGCTCGTCTCGCCGAACGCGAGCTCGGCGAGGAAATCCGCCGCGACGCGCAGCCGGTTGTCCGGATCGAACTCGTCGATCTTGTACGCGAGCCAGACGACCGGCAGCGTCCGACCGTCGTAGTCGACGTCGACGCGCCGCTCGGACCGTTGCTCCGGCTCCTCCGGGACCGGCGGCGGGACGTATCCGGGCGTCCAGTCCGCATACCGCTTCGCGACCTCGTCGAACACGCGGCCCGGCTCGACCTCGCCCGCAACGAACAGCAGCGTGTTGTCCGGACGGTAGTAGCGCGCGAAGAACTCGCGGGAGTAGTCGTACAGGGTCGGCATCGCCGCGATGTCCGCCTCGTAGCCCATCGTCGTGTGGCCGTAGGGATGGACGTCGAACGCCGTCTCGACGACGGCCTCGTACAGCGTGAACAGCGGGTCCGTGCGGCTCTTGCGGTACTCGCCGTAGACGGCGCCGGCCTCGGTCTCGAAGTCCCGCTGCGAGTACGCGAGGTTGCGGAAGCGGTCGCTCTCGAGCTCCATCACCGTCTCGAGGTCCTCGGCCGCGAGCGACACGTGGTAAGCGGTCAGGTCGTCCGTCGTGTACGCGTTTGCGTCGGCGCCGATCTCCGTCAGAATGCGTTGGTAGCGCTCGCTCGGGTAACGCTCGGTGCCGCGGAACATCATGTGCTCGAAGAAGTGCGCGAAGCCTGTGCGGCCTTTCTCGTACTCGTCGCGCGAGCCGGTGCGCACGATCGTCCAGTACGCGACGAGGCCGTTGCTCGGCATCGGCATCACGATCACCTTGAGGCCGTTGTCGAGCACGTCGACGTGCGCGGGATAGGGGATGATGCCGGCCACGATGCTCCTGGGACGCCGGGGAAACGATCCGGCGATTAAAGCACAGTCGCTCGGGAGCGGCAGCGGGCAGGCACGCCGTGTGGAGTTGCGCGAAGGGGCCGAGTCAGAATGACGGTTTGCCGAGCTGGCGACAGAGTGTGTGCATGGATAGCGTTCCCGACGACCGTTCGAGCGAGCGGCGAGGAGGTCGAATGAATAGTGAGCTGCCCTATGCACGCCTGAGCCCGGACCTCATTCTCGAAGCGGTGGAGAGCGTCGGCTTCGAGTGCGACGGGGGCATCATCGCGCTCGCGAGCTACGAGAACCGCGTCTATCAGGTCGGCGTCGGCGACGGGTTCGTCGTCGCGAAGTTCTATCGCCCCGGGCGCTGGTCGAACGACGCGATCCTCGAGGAGCACCAGTTCGCGCTCGATCTCGCCGAGCGCGACGTGCCGGTCGTGCCGCCGCTCGTGCTCCGCGGCAAGACGCTGCACGAGCACGCGGGCTACCGGTTCTCGCTGTTCGAGCGGCGCGGCGGGCGCTGGCCGGAGCTCGCGACGTCGGAGGAGCGCGTGTACATGGGCAGGGTCATCGGCCGGATCCATGCGTTCGGCGCGACGGGGCGCTTTCGTCACCGCCCGACGCTGTCTCCGCACACGCTCGGCCGCGAGTCGGTCGAGACGCTCGAGTCGAGCGGCTTCATTCCCGCTCACCTGATCGACAGCTACCGCAGCATCGCGACGGACGTGCTCGATGCGGTGGACCGTCAGTTCACGGCGGCAGGTGATTACTCGGTCCTCAGGATCCATGGCGACTGCCATCCGGGCAACGTGCTGTGGACGGATGCCGGGCCGCATTTCGTCGATCTCGACGACTGCATGAACGGTCCCGCGGTGCAGGATCTGTGGCTGTTCCTGTCGGGCAGCCGCGACGAGATGGCCGTGCAGCTCAAGGATCTGCTCGAGGGCTACACGCAGTTCCGCGACTTCGATTACCGGGAGCTCAACCTCGTCGAGGCGCTGCGCGCGCTCAGGATGATCCACTACAGCGCGTGGATCGCGCGGCGGTGGAAGGATCCGGCGTTCCCGCGCGCGTTTCCGTGGTTCGCGGAGCGCAAGTACTGGGAGGACCAAATCCTCGCGCTGCGCGAGCAGCGCGCGGCGCTCGACGAGCCGCCGCTGTCGGTGCTGTGACGGCGCTGCGGTGCCCATTCTCCGCAGAGTCGGGGCCGCATCATTCATGAACGATCGAGCGGCGGCGCGGTGGCGCCGCGGCCGCGTCGTATTGCCTGTTGCCGGACCGCTGTGAATACATCCCTGTACGCTGCGCGCGCGGCATCCCTGCCGCGCACGCTCCGGCAACAGGCAATACGACACGTCCACGGCGCGGAGACGGCGTGCCGTTCATGAATGATGCGGCGAGGCAGTCGAGGTCTCCATCGCGACGGACATGTCGGACCGCGCATCAGGGTGCCCGCGAGCCGAGGACTCGGCAACGTCGATGCGCGTCCCTAGCCGTCGCTCGAGTCAACGACGGTTCGGGCCGGCCTCTCCGTGGCGCTGCACCTGTGCAATCGAGGCCGCGCAAGCGCTTCGACCGCTGCGAAGCATCATTCGTGAACGGCACTCCGCCAAAAGCCGTGGCCGTGTCATATCGCCTCTTGCCGGAGCGTGCGCGGCAGGGATGCCGCGCGCGCAGCGTACAGGGATGTATTCACAGCGGTCCGGCAAGAGGCGATATGACGCGGCCACGGCCACCGCCTCGCTCGATCGTTCACGAATGATGCGTCCCAACGCCGCGAGAGCGTTCTAGATGGCAGCCGCAGGCCGACACACGACGGAGGCGCTGCGACCGGCAGCAAGCAGGGCACCGAGCGCCGGTCTCGCCGCCGCGAGTGCCCGTATGGGCCGCATCCGGTATCATCACGACCGCAGCCCGCCCCCGCCGGGCGCCGGTCCTACATCTCCTAGGGGAGTCGCACATGGCATACGAGCCGCTGATCGGCAAGGATTTTGTCCCGCCCGACCTGATGGCGAAAGTCACGGGCCGCGCGAAGTACGCCGAGGACTTTCGCGCCGACGGGATGGTGTTCTGCAAGCTCTTGACGAGCCCGATGCCGCACGCGCGCGTCGTGAACATCGATGCCCGCGAGGCGCTCGCGATGCCGGGCGTCGTCGGCATCCTCACGGCCGACGACGTGCCGCAGATGCCTCCGCCGCAGGACGAGATCCTGACGAACGAGCCGCTCTTCGTCGGCCAGCCGATTCTCGCGATCGCCGCGGAGACCGAGCAGCTCGCGGCGGATGCGCTCGAGCGCATCCGCGTCGACTACGAGGAGCTGCCGTTCACCGTCGACCCGCTGGAGAGCCTTTATCCCGGCGGCCCGAACGCGCGCACGAACGGCAACGTCGTGACCGGCCGCGACATCACGGACTTCAAGTGGACCGCGCAGGATTTCGCCGCCGTCGGCGAGGATCAGCTCCCGACCGGACGCGCCGCGCAGGAGTGGTCGTACGGCGACATCGAGGCCGGCTTCGCGCAGGCCGCGCTCGTGCTCGACGAGTCGTTCGTCACCGCGGGCCTGTCGCACCATTCGATGGAGCCGCGCTCGGCGTTCGCGTACTGGCAGAACGGCAAGTGCTTCCTGCACGCGTCGTCGCAGAGTCAAAGCTTCGTCGTGCCGACGATCGCGCGCTACCTCGGCATCGAACCCGCGGACCTCGTGTTCATCGCCGAATACTGCGGCGGCGGCTTCGGCTCGAAGGGCGGTGCCTATCCGATCGTCGCCGTGCCGGCGCTCCTGTCGCGCAAGATCGGCCGTCCCGTGATGATGCGGATCAGCCGGCACGAGGAATACTTCATCGGCTCCGCGCGCGCGGGCTTCCAGGGCCGCATTCGCCTGGGCTTTGCACAGAACGGCCGTATCACGGCCGCGGATCTCTTTATCGTCCAGGAAAACGGCCCTCACGCGGGCTTCAACGATTGGCAAGCCGCCGCCGAGGCCGTGTCGCTCATCTACACGCCGCAAGCGATGCGCTTCCGCGGCGTGCCCGTGATGACGAACACGCCGCCGCGCGGACCGCAGCGTGGACCCGGCCAGAACCAGATCGCCGCCGCCGTCGAGCCGTTGATCGATAAGGCCGCGAGACAGCTCGGCGTCGACCGGCTCGAGATCCGCAGGATCAACGCGCCGGACAACTCCACTCGCTTCGGTCCGCGTCAGGGCGGCGTCACGAGCGCTCATTTGCAAGAGGCGCTCCAGATCGGCGCGGCCGAGTTCGGCTGGGAACAGAAGCGGGCGCGCAGCGGGCAGCGCAACGGCTCGAAGGTCATCGGCGTCGGTATCGGCCAGGCGTTTCATACGGCCGGCGCGAGCGGCTTCGACGGTCTCGTCGTGCTGAAGCCGGACGGGAAGCTCCACATCCATACCGGCGTCGGCAACCTCGGCACGTATTCATATGTCGTCACGGCGCGGGTCGCCGCGAACACGCTGAAGTGCAAGTGGGAGAACTGCGTCGTCGAGCGCGGCGACAGCTCGAAGCACCTGCCGTGGAACCTCGGGCAGTTCGGCAGCAACACGTCGTTCACGATGAGCCGCACGAACTACGCGGCCGCGATGGACGCCGTCGCGAAGCTGAAGGAGATCGCCGCGATGGATCTCGGCGGCTCGCCCGACGATTACGACATCGAGGACGAGCGCGTCTTCAAGAAGGACGACCCGAGCACGGGGCTCACGTACGCGCAGGCCGCGCAGCGCGCGATCGAGCTCGGCGGCCGCTTCGCGGGCCACGAGGTGCCGGACGATTTGAACGACATGACGAAGGCGGCCGCGGCCGGAGTCGCCGGCACGGGGCTCGTCGGCGTCGCGAAGGACAACCTCGCGCTGACCGGCACGGTCCCGGCGCTCGCGGCGGGCTTCATCGAGGTCGAGCTCGACGTCGAGACGGGCAAGTTCGAGATCCTCGATTACGTCGGCGTCGCGGACTCGGGCACGGTGATCCACCCGCAGGGACTCGCCGCGCAGATCCGGAGCGGCGCGGTCATGGGCTTCAGCATGGCGACGCACGAGCGGATCATCTACGACCCGCAGAACGGCCTCCCGGGCAACGTGGGGTTGCTGCAGGCGAAGCCGGCGTCGTATCTCGACGTCGCGTCCGGCATGCGGGTCGCCGCGGTCGATATCCCGGATCCGCAGAACCCCGTCGGCTCGAAGGGCATCGGCGAGCCGGTGCAGGGCTGCGCGGCGGCGGCCTTGCTCTGCGCGATCTCGGACGCGCTCGGCGGGCACTATTTCAATCGGACGCCGGTCGTCCCGGACATGATCGTCAACGCGGCGGCGGGCCGCCCGCAGTCGCACAAGCCGTTGCAGGTGAATACCGCTTGATCGCGATTGCACTGCGAGGCTCATCAGTTCGAGAGCGGAGACATTTCGATGAGTGAGGATCGGCAGGACGGTGTCACGTATCCCGAGCCGCGGTACGACGACGGCGGGATCGAAGGTTTGGCGCGGCGGAGGGCGACGCGGCGTCAGTTCATCAAGGGCGTGATTGCGTCGGGCGCGGTGGTGTCCGGTGCGAGCTATCTGTTTGGCTGCTCGTCGGGCGGGGAGAGTGGAGTCGCCGCGGGCGGTGTCGAGCGGATGGTGACGTTGCGGGTGAACGGTCAGATGCGCCCGGTGGACGTGCTGCCGAACGAGACGCTTGCGATGACGCTGCGGTACAAGCTCGGGCTGACGGGGACGAAGCTCGGGTGCGACCGTGGGGAGTGCGGGGCGTGCACGGTGCTGATCGACGGTGTGCCGACGTATTCGTGCTCGATGCTGACGCATGCGGTGAGGGGTCGGCAGATCGAGACGATCGAGGGACTGGAGGGTCCGAACGGGGAGCTGCATCCGGTGCAGCAGGCGATGATCGACGAGCTGGGACCGCAGTGCGGGTTCTGCACGCCTGGTCAGATCATGAGCGCGGTGGGGCTGTTGAGGGCGAAT